>Ga0335074_10000051_pt1 | contig 222249 bp, 209 predicted proteins | sample Lox_Sample_23_FD_206715 | JGI IMG/M metagenome (GOLD analysis project Ga0335074, IMG submission 206715) | Soil microbial communities from Loxahatchee National Wildlife Refuge, Florida, United States - Lox_Sample_2.3 | ecosystem: Environmental > Terrestrial > Soil > Wetlands | place: USA... | reverse complement strand
GACGAGCGCAACGCCGCCCTCGCCGGGTGGCTCGACTTCTACAATCGGCGCCGACCACACGGCGCCATCAGCCACAAGCCACCCATCGCTCGCCTCAACGAACTGAACAACCTGCTCGGGTCCTACAGCTAGCCATCGCGGTGCTCTACCGTCAGAACTATGCGCGAGCACGAGCCTCAGGAGCAGCACGACGGCGCGCCCACGCAAGCCGCCCACTGGGACGCGAGGTACAGCGAGCGCGACGGCGCGATGTGGAGCGGACGACCAAACGGGCGGCTCGTCGCCGAGGTCGGCGGCCTCGAACCGGGGCGGGCGCTCGACGTTGGTTGTGGTGAGGGTGCCGACGCGGTCTGGCTCGCTCAGCGCGGCTGGAGCGTGACCGCAATCGACGTCTCCGATGTCGCCATCCAGCGGGCGCGCGAGGCATCCGATCGAACTAGCGCCTCGGTCGACTGGATCTGCGGCGATGTCCTTCACACACCGTTCCCGGCCGGTTCGTTCGACCTGGTGTCAATTCAGTACCCGGCGCTTACTAAGGCCGCCGGCGAGGCCGCCGTGGGGAGGTTGCTGGCCACGGTGCGCCCGGGCGGGCTCCTGCTTGCCGTCTACCACGACCTCGATGACGAGCACGTCGAGCACATGAAGTCCCGGGGCGTCGACCCAGCCGACTACGTGGCTGCCGACGATCTCCGCCGGCTGCTCGGCGACGACTTCACGATCGAGCGCTACGCGGTCGCGCAACGGATCGACCCGCCGCCAGGCACCCCGCACATCGCCGACCTCGTCCTCCGCGCCGCTCGCCGCTGAGCGTCGAGCCCGCCGGGATTCGCGTCAACCGGACTTGGGCCGGAGTTCCTCGGGCGGGTTGCGCAGGATGACCGGCTGGTTCTTGGTCTTCTGCAGCACGATGAACGCGATCGTGCCCCAGACCGCGGGCACCCACAGTGAGATGGCGTGGTAGGCGAGCGTGGCCGCCGTAGCGACCGTCCCGCCCAGGCCGTAGAGAACGAGCAGGCCGATCAGGCTCCCGTCGAGCACGCCGATCCCACCCGGAACCGGGATGAAGTTCGATAGGTAGCCGATCTGGTAGGCGAGCACGACCGGGGCCAGTGGCGGCGTATGACCGGCCGCGACAAAGCACACGAAGAGCGCCCCGATATCGAACCACAGGTAACCGATCGCGCCGATGATCCGCCAGTCCGGATGGAAGACCAGTCGCTCGGTGTCACGCACGCTGGCCGCCGTTTCGGTCAAGAACGTCCGAAGCTTTCCGGGCTCGAGCCGCACGACGACGCGATCGACGTAGCGGGGCAAGAGCAGAAACAGCACCAGGACAACCGCGCCTACCGCGGCCGGCACGATGCTGAGCAGCGGATTGCTGGGGCCCGGGAGGCCTAGGAACAGGCCCAGACCGGCCAGGATCAACGTGATCACGTTGATCGCGCTCGTGTACCAGAACAAGACCGCCGAACGCTCGGCGACCCGCACCGCCGGCGCGCCCCGCTCGACCATGAGCCACGCCCCCACCGCCAGGCTCCCGGCTCCACCAAGCGATACCGCTGCGCCGAATGCCTCCTCGGCGAGCGCGATACGGGCCCCGAGCCGCCGCGGCGCGCGCTCGAACACCTGCAGGAAGACCACGATGTAGCTGGCGCACGACAGGACTTCAAGCAGCACCGCGACGATGACCCACTGCGCCTTCAGGTGCGAGAGCGTGGTCGCTACGCCCTTGAGCCCCGGGACTGCCAACAGGAGCCCCACGACCAGCGCTCCGGCCAGGACCAGCGTGATGAACCCGTTGCGCAGGCTCCGTCGGGCCTTCGCAGCGTCGACCTGCACTGGTTGCGGCGGCTGGTCCGCGCTCACGCCTCAGAAGCCTGACACGCGGTGCCAACCATCGCTCGCTGACGGTCGACTGAAAGGGATCCGCTACTTCGGATCGGCGCCTGGGCTCTCCGTCGATCGGCACGACGTCCACTCGGTAGATGTCCTTCGAGTCATCAGATCTCCCGAGACTGAGACCGCTTCCTCGGTGAAGGCCGCCCGCAAGGTGGGATCAGAGGTGACCCTGGTCTCCTCCAGGACGTTGCGTCCGTACCGGCGACCCCGGCTGACCGGTCCATGCGGGTTGGCCGGAGAAAACGCTCCGGCTTGCGGAGGTACCGGTAGAAGAATCCCTACCAACTCATCCGGAACGTCGCCGACTTTGAGGCGCAGGTCGAGGCAATCAGCGCTCGGTTACGCGAGCTCGCTCCGGAACGATCATCAACCCCAGTCCAGCGATGGGGCGGTGCAGATCAAAGCGGTCTCTGACCGGGACCGTCAGGCAGTCACACGGCCGATCGGTTCGCCGCTTCAAGGCGACTAGCTGCCGTCTGACGGCTTCCGTTTTTTTCGTGCCGCGGCGCTGCGGTGAATCAGCTTGTGTTCATCGATGAGGTGGGGATCGAGGCCCTTCATTGCGGCGAGGCAGAATGAGGTCGTCAGTTGGGCGGCGTGGTTGCGGTCGAGATTTGGGTCGTGCGAGATCTGGCGCAGAGTGTTGTGGGCTGCGCCGACCATCATCGCGGCGATCAGTCGGGCGGTTAGCGGGGCGTGGCGGTCGCTACGCGCCAGGACCTGCTCGACGAGTTCGGTGATTCCGTTGATGATGGCGTCGAGGACCTGGTCGGCAAGCTCGGTTGCCGGCCGCGATCGGTCGGGATAGAAGAGCAGGTCGAAGTCCTCGGGCTGCTCGGCGAAGAATTCGAGGTAGGCGCGGGTCGCCGTGTCGATCATCTTGTGCACGGAGAGCTGGGCCGCCTCGTCGTAGGAGGCGAAGAGGTGCTTAAGCAGGGCGCGGGCGCGCTCGCGGATGGTCCGCTCGTACAGCGACTCCTTGTCACCGAAGCGGGCGTACACGGTCGGTTTCGTCGTGCCAGCGCTCGCTGCGATGTGCTCCATGCTGGCGGCGCTGAAACCGTTGGCGGCGAACTCGGCCCGCGCGGCCGTGAGGATGGTGGCGTCGCTGTGGACTCGGGGGCGGGGCATACGAACGGGCAGAGTATCTCTCATTTCGATACTTTACGGCTAAGGAAAGCCATGGACTCGACCGATCTCAACCTCCTCGACCAGCTCTATCTCCATCTTGATCGGGAGGATGAGCCGTGGAGTGTGCATCTTGAGCTCGCTGTCGAGGGGGAAATCGATGAAGGCCGGTTCCGCGACGCCGTGCTGACCGGTATGCGCGCGCATCCGATCGCTCGCGCCGGGCTGCGCCGCGCGCTTCCGACCGATGTCCGCTACCACTGGGACATCGCCGACGACGTCGACGACGTGCCTCTCGAGGTCATCGCCTGCGAGAACGACGCGTCCCTTGACCTGGCTCGCGAGCGCTTGCTGAGCCACAGCCCGCCGCTTGAGAGCGCACCCCCATTCGCGCTCACCCTCGCCCACCATCCGGGCGGTGACGTCGTGATCTTGAACCTTGCCCATGCGGCGGGCGACGGGATGAGCGCCGTGCGGCTGATGGCCTCGTTTCTTCGCGCCTACGCCGGCGAGAGTGACCCGGTGCCCGAAGTGAATCCGCTCGAGGTGCGTGACATTGCTCGCCTGGTGAATACGCGATCGCTCCGGGCGCGCCTGGCCCGCGGAGCGACGTTGGTAGAGCAGACGGGGCGCCTGGCCGAGCCCCCGGCCCGGATTGCGCCCCAGGGCGCGCGCGACGAACCCGGGTACGGCTTCACTTTGCTGCGGCTCGACTCCAGCGAGCTTGAGAGGGTGCAATCGCACCGACGCGAGGGCGCCACGGTCAACGACGTCCTGCTCGCCGGCCTTGGCGTAAGCATCGCCCAATGGAACGATCATCACGACGCGCCGGGCGGCCCGGTCTCGGTGATGATGCCGGTGAATCTACGCCCGGCCGAGTGGCGCAACGACGTCGTGGGCAACTTCGCTTCCTACGTCTCCGTGCGCTTCGCGCCTAGCGAGCTTCTCGACCTGCCCGCAGCGGTAAGCGCGGCACGCGCCCGCACCCGCGAGATCAAGCGCCGTGACGCCGCCGGTCTCGTCGTCGACCTGCTCGAACTGCCGACCGCGACACTCCCGACCGCTGTCAAGCGCCGCTTTCAGGACCTCATCACCCTGACCGGCGACCGCTTCGTCGACACCTCGGTGCTGTCGAACCTCGGTCGTCTCGAGGGCGTCCCGCGGCTGGGCGGCACCGCGGGCAAGGTGAAGAGCGTGTGGTTCTCCCCCGCCGGGGCGAATGCCGCTCGGCGCCTCGCTCGGCGCGGCCACATACAACGACGAGTTGTTCCTGTGCCTGCGTTACCGCCACGCTCTCTTTGACGCCGACGGTGCCACCGACTTCGCCGCTGTGCTGCGCGACGTTCTGACCACCCCATAACCCGACGGAGGCTGCTGTGCCCGACCAGTCCGCAGACCTATCGCCAGAGCAGGACTTCTTCGACATCGAGGCGGTCCTCGAGGCGGACGATCGCCGCCTCTTGGCCGATGTCCGCTCGTTCATGCGCGAAGAGGTCGCGCCGATCATCAACGACTACTGGTCACGCGAGGAGTTCCCCCATCAGGTCTGGGCACGCTTGGCCGACCTCGGCCTCGGCGGGATCGCCATCGACGGATACGGGTGTGCAGGCCGCGGCGTCCTCGTCGACGGCTTCATCGCGATGGAAATGGCGGCCGTCGACTGCTCGGTCGCGACCGGCCTGGGCGTCCACAACCACCTCGCGATGGGCTCGATCTACTACTGCGGCTCTGAGGAACAAAAAGACGAATGGCTGCCCCGCATGGCACGCTTCGATGCGATCGGCGCGTTCGGGCTCACCGAACCCGAGGTCGGCTCCGGGGTCGCCCGCGGCCTTCAGACCACGGCGCGGCGCGACGGCGATACATGGGTGCTGGGCGGCGCCAAGCGCTGGATCGGGAACGCGACCTTTGCCGACCTCACCATCATCTGGGCGCGTGACGAAGCCGACGACGATGTCAAGGGATTCATCGTCGAGAAGGACACCCCTGGATTCACCGCCACCAAGATGGAACACAAGATCGCCCTGCGCGCCGTCCAGAACGCCGACATCACCCTCCGTGACGTCGCGGTCCCCGAGAGCCACCGACTGCAGAACGCCAACAACTTCATGGACACGGCCAACGTACTCGCCCACTCGCGCGCCGCCGTGGCCTGGGAAGCCGCGGGATGCGCTCGCGGCGCCTATGAACTCGCCCTCCAGTACGCCAAGGAGCGCGAGCAATTCGGACGACCGATCGCCAAGTTCCAGCTCGTGCAAGACCTCCTCGCCCGCATGCTCGCCAACGTCGTCGCCGCGCAATGCATGGCCCTCCGCCTCGCTCAACTCGCCGACGCCGGCCAAGCCGGCGTGCACCATGCGTCCCTCGCCAAAGCGTTCTGCACCGCCAAGATGCGCGAAACCACCGGCTGGGCACGCGAACTCCTGGCGGGCAACGGGATCCTGCTCGAGTACGACGTCGCCCGCTTCGTCGCCGACTCCGAAGCCATCTACTCCTACGAAGGCACCCGAGAGATGAACTCACTCATCGTCGGACTCGCCATCACCGGCCAATCAGCATTCGTCGGCAAGTAGCGCCCACGTCGATGCGTTCCTCTGGACCGCGCCCCTCGCCCGGACGGTGTTACAGCTCTGATCCTGTTTTTCAGATCAGCGGCGGAATCTGGGGAGAGATCGGGATCTCGAGGACCGTGGGGACGTTCTTCGTCCAGGCCGCGGCGGCGGCCTGCTTGAGCGCACCCAGATCGTCGACGCGGGACGCATCGCAGCCGTACCCCTTGGCGATTGACACGTAGTCCAGGCCGGGGAGATCAAGGCCGGGAACGCCGGGTGTCTGCTCCACAACGGCGAAGGATTTGAGGATCGCGTACTCGTCGTTACGCAGAACCACGATCAGCATCGGGAGATGCAGTTGGGCGGCGTTCCAGATCGACTGGAGCGAGTATTGGAACGAGCCGTCGCCGATGACCGCGATCACGGGACGGTGGCGACCGGTATCGCGCTCGGCGAGTGCAATACCAACCGACGCTGGCAGGTCCCATCCGAGCCCGCCGCTGGCGAAGGTGTAGAACGTGTCGGGTTCGGTGATCGGCCACGCTTTGTGGAGATCGCTGAGGTTGGACGGGCTCTCCTCGACCAGCACGGCGTGGTTCGGACGGATCTCGTTCAGGGCGGCGAACACCTGCGCGGCGGACAGACGGCCGTCTGCGGACCCGTTCACGGAGGCGGGTGGGTGCGGCGCCATGCGGTGCTCGAGGCGCTTGTGGGGCTTCCCGTCCGCGCGCGTGTGCCCCGCGAGGAGGTCGGTGAGTGCCGCGAGCGCCAGCACGGCGTCGCCGAGGAGGCTGTCGCCGACCGGTGCGCGGCCGGTCTCGCCCGGGTCGTCGGAGATGTGCAGCAGGCGCAGCCCCGGCGGCAGGTAGGGGCCGGGGATGTAGGGGTAGTAGCGGAACACCGGGGCGCCCACGACCAGCGCGACGTCGTGTCCTTCGAGCAGTTCGCTCAGCGGGCCCATCGCGAACGGCAACCCGCCGCAGTAGAGCGGGTGGTCCTCCGGGAACGGGGTACGTTCGGAGGCCGGCGCGGCCCACACCGGGGCGGCCAGCGCCTCGGCGACGGCGACCGCCTGCTTCCATCCTTCGCCCCGGGCGATGGCCGCGCCGTAGATGAGGACCGGGGAGGACGCGTGCCGGATGGCATCGGCGAACTCGCCAAGTCGCGCGGGATCGGGCGCGACGCGGGTGGCGACCGTGCGCACGACGGCCGGGCCCTGGCACGGCTGATCCCAATCGTCGAGCGGGAGCGAGAGGTAGACGGGCCCCGACGGCGGCTGCAGCGCGGTCGCGATCGCTCGCATGAACGCGGCCCGCACATCTTCGGCTCGCGCCGGCTCGTAGGCCCACTTGACCCAGGGGCGGGGCAACATCGTGGCGTCCACGTTGGTGAGCCATGGCTCGAGCAGCACCATCTCACGGGTCTGCTGGCCCGTCGTGATGATCAGCGGCGTTTTGTTCTGGAACGCCGTTAACACGCTCCCCATCCCGTTTCCCAGACCGGCCCCGGTGTGAAGGTTCACGAGCGCCGGGTGGCGCGTGGCCTGCGCGAACCCGTCGGCCATCGCGACGACCGAGGCCTCTTGGAGTCCCAACACGTAGCGAAAATCGGATGGGAAGCCCTTCAGGAATGTCTCCTCGGTCGAGCCGACGTTGCCAAACACCGTCGTCAGCCCGTAGGCGCGGAGCAGGTCGTAGGTGACGTCTCGCACGGTCATCGTGCGTTGCTGATCCTGGGTCGTGCGTTGCTGGTCGGTGATCACGGAAGGACTCCTCTCTTGGAAGATCAGGGCGTAGGGGCCAGGTCAGCGCCGAGGCTTGAATAGGCGTTGAGAAGGCGCGTGCTGACGCGGGCGTGTGCGTGGCCAGGTTCTCCTGCCGTGGCTGTCGAGCCGCGACGAAGTAACTCGAGTCCGATCAGGACCGCGAGGAGACAGGCGACGGCGCCGAGGGCAAGCGACCAGCGTGGCCCTGCCTGGTCGGCGAGCGCGCCAACGATCGGCGCGCCGATGGGGGTGGTGCCCACGAATGCGGTTGACCACAGCGCCGTGACGCGTCCACGGAACTCCGGTGCAGCGGCGAGCTGCGCCGTGCTGTTGCCCCGCGTCAAGAAGGTCACACTGGCGGCGCCGACCAGCGTGAGCAGCACGACCTCGATCCAGAAGGCGGGGGCGAGCGCCGCGGCCAGGGTCGCAAGGCCAAAGCCTGCGGCGGCGGCCACTACGGCACGGATGCCGGTGGAGGCGCGTCTGGCGGCTCTGAGACCACCGAGTACCGCACCGACCCCAAAGGCGCCGAGCAGCCAGCTGTATGCGGTCGGGCCGCCGTGGAAGGTGTCACGTGCGACGAGTGGGAGCGTGACCTCGAACTCGTAGGTGAACGTGCCGATCAGCGTCATCATCAAGAGCGGCGCGAGGATTTCCGGTCGCCGTCGCGCGTAACGAAGGCCGTCACGCAGCCATCCCCGCGCTGGCGCTCTGGGACCGGCCGGATGCAGCTGGCCGGTGTCGAGCGTCGCGAGGGCCAGCAGGACCGCGGTGAAGCTCGCGGCGTTGACCAGGAAACACGCGCCGATCCCTACGGTCACGACGAGCACCCCGGCGATCGCAGGCCCAACCGCGCGAGCGACGTTGACGACAGTGGTGTTGAGCGTAACCGCGTTGCGCAGCCGCTGGCGGTCGACCATCTCCCCGACGAATGACAGCCTCGCTGGATTGTCAACCGCCGCCAGCACGCCGAACAATGTTGCGAGGACCGCCACCTGCCATAGCCTCACCGCGTTGGTAACGACCAGCAGCCCGAGGGCCAGGGATACAAGTGCGAGGCCCACCTGCGTCGCGCTCAGGACGCGGCGCTTTGGGTATCGATCCGCCAGCACCCCGCCGTACGGGGAAAGCACGAGGGTCGGCGCGAACCGTGCCGCGGTTATCAGGCCGAGCACCGCGCCCGAGTGGCTGAGATGCAGCACGAGCAGGGCCAGGCCGACAGTCTCGGTCCAGGTGCCGACCAGGCTCACCGCCTGTCCGGCCAGAAAGCGGCGGAAGTTGGGCACCGCAAGCGCCGCGAACGTCCCACCGCCCACGGGAGCCACAGCGCCAGTGGTCATCGTGCCGATCTGCGCTCCGCAAGCGTGGACGCGCGAAGCAACGCTGCTGCGGCGAGGCCGATCAGAACCCCAACAACGGTGTCAGCGAGACGTAGGATCGGCTGCTGCCAGGCGTCGTGCGGGCTGAGCGCGGCGAGGACCATCACGACCGTGGTGGTGATCCCGGTCGTGACCACGTCCTCGGGATGCCCAGCCAACGTTACGAGGACGGCGCCCACCCCGATCAGTAGCACCATGCCCCAGGGGTGAAACGGCAGAAACGCCAGGTACAGAAGACACAGGGCAAAGCTCATCAACGTTGCCCTGATTCGCGATAACGCGGCCGTGACGCTCTGCCCATACGCGGCGCGAAAGACGAATAATGTGGCGATCGTCGCCCACATGCCCCCGAGCTCGTCATCGGCCGGCGAAACCGAGTGAATACGCGTGAGCAGGTGCGTCGTGACCTCGAAGCTGATCAGGCACGCCACCGCCACCGCGGTCGCGTACGTCAGCGTTTCTGCCAACCCGCGCGTCTGTGGCAAGCCGCGCGCGTGGAATATTCGATGGGTCGCGTTCTCGATCACGTCGTGGACACCGGGCGAGAGCCGACTGCGGCTCGCCTGACCGGGAGGTGACGTTCGAACGCGACCGCCGCGGCGATGATCACCAGGCAGGTCACCACCAGCGGGAAGACCGGAACCCACGTCCGTGCATGCACGAACAGCACCCCCCCGATCACCGCGCCGACGATGAGGCCGAGAATCGTGCCCGCGAGCCTGCGTCGCTCAGGCGATGTCTGCGACCAGCCGGCCAGATCGCCCATCAGGACGGCGAGTGTGGCGGTAGCGGCGGTGGTGAAATCGGCGCGCACGCCGAGCGAGAAGGCAGTGGCAAACTGCATGCCCATCGCGAACCCCGAAAGCGCGATCAGCACGTCGCCACACCCAGCCGACGGATGCCCGGTGACAGCCACCCACACGGCGAGGAACGCGATCTGGAACACGAGCGAAACAGTCAGTGAGACGATGGCGGGGCCTGGCCATGCGCTGTCGGAGCCATGCGTTCGCCTGACGATCCGTGCCGCGAGAAACGCTCCGAGTGCCCAGGCCACCGTGGCTGCGAGCACGCGGGGGACCGATGGCCCTGGAGCCCCCCCGAGGCGGAACCCGAGGAAGGCGAGGTTGCCGGTCATGAACGCAGAGAAGACCTTCCCAAGCCCGAGGAAGCTGAGCGCGTCGACAGCGCCACACGAGACCGTTAGCGCGACAAGCAGCAGATCGCGAATCAGATGAGGGTTGTCGAGCTTGGTTTCCATGTTCTGGTCCGTTCAAGTTGGCGTGCTGATTCGGTCGAGGGTTGCGGCGATCGGCGTAGGCGCCGAACTTCTCGACGCCTACGCCTTGGATCGCTCGTGATGCGGCCGTTCTCAGCCGGTGATGAGTCGCTTTTCCTTGGGCAGGCTGGCGATCACCTTGTCGTCCAGGTTCAGGTGGGCCTTGACGAGCTCCGCCGGAAGGACGCCCATCCACTGGCTCAGTGAGATGTCGGCGTATTGGTCAGAGCGGAACAGCCCTAGGAACACCAGTGTCTCGTCGCCGGTGTTCTCGACGTAGTGGCCCATATCGCGGGGCGCGTAGCCGACGTCGCCCGCCTGGTAGTCGAACGTCCGGGCCTTGCCGCCGGACGCGAACACGGTCATCCGGCCCTTGCCCTTCAGCCAGTACTGCCACTCGTCGGCGTTGGGGTGCCAGTGCATCTCGCGCATCTCGCCTGGCTCGACCTCGATCAGCGCCGCGGCGATCCTCTTAGAGATGGTGAAGTTGCGCGAGTCGGTGACCCGCATCTGCCCGCCGGGCGCTTTGATCGGCTCCTGCGCGTGCATGCGCCACGTGTAGGAGAGCGGCGGCTGGGTGGCCGGGGACGGCGGCGCGTCGCGGGACATCTCTGCAGGGGGTACCTTGCCGGCGAACATGTACCGGGTGTGTGCGATGTCGGTCGGCAGCGCGTCGAAGGCCGACTCAGGCACCCCGAAGTTCTTCGCCAGCACCTCGCGCGGGGTGTGGTTGAACCAGTCGGTGATCAGGAACGTCTCGTTCTCGGAGAAGTCGCCGCTGTCGAAGGCGAGCAGGAACTCGGCGCCGTCCTCGAGCGCCTGGATGGAGTGCGGGAGCCCGGACGGGAAGTACCACAGGCCGCCTTCGTCGACGTCGTCGACGAACAGGCGGCCCTCCTCGTCGATGATGCTGATGCGGCAGCTGCCCGCGATCATGTACGCCCACTCGGCCTCCTTGTGCCAGTGCAGCTCACGGATGGCGCCAGGCTTGAGGCGCATGTCCACCCCCGCGATCTCCGTGCTAATAGGCAGCTCGCGGACCGTCGTCTCGCGGGCATAGCCGCCGCTGAGTACGCGGTTGCGCGAGAGCGCGAACGGCCACTTGAGGTTCGGGATCGTGCCCGCATCGGTCACCGGCGAGACCAGGACATCCGGATTCTCCTTCTCGATCGGGACGTTCCTCGGGCCGAGAATCGTCGCTCCGCGATCGCCGACGATCGGCTCCGGGGTATCGCCGCCGCCGTTGCTGCGCTTGGTATCTGTGGTTGCCACGGGCTCCTCCTAGGGATGGTGGGATCTGTTGCCCGACCGCCAGCGCCCCAGCGCTCCATCGCTTCCGGCTTGCGACGCATCGGTGTACAGGCCACGTTCTCATGGGCTCGCGGGCGCGTAAATACGGCCAGGCCCGAAAAGGCGCTCCGAGTTCCAGATCAGCAGGTATCGGATTTCCTACCCCGACCTACCCAGATCGGCGGCATCGGCGGGGCGCTGTTACGCCGTGTTGTGGGCGCTGTCGCCCCCGGTGATCTCGAAGGTCGAGCCCGAAGCCATGCGCCCGGCCTCCGAAGCTAAGAACACGACCACTGGTGCGAGATCCTCGGGCTCGATCCAGGGCACGCCGAGCGGTGTCTTAGCGGCGAGAATCTCCCGCGCCTCTTGCTCGTCCTTGGCAGTTCCGCTCGGCTGCCTACCGGCGTCTTCGAGCACCTGCGCATAGCGCTCTTGATGGCGGGTTAGGGCGGTGTCGATGAGGCCCGGGATGAGGGCGTTCACGGTGATTTTGTGAGGCCCAAGCTCCAACGCCGCCGACTTCATGAGGCCGACAATGCCCCACTTCGACGCCGAGTAGGCTGCCCCGTACTTCGTACCGTGCTGGCCCTGGGTAGAGGAGGTGAGGACGATGCGACCACCACCACGCTTGACGATGTACGGCGCGAAGGCCCGGACGGCGTTCGCGGTCCCGGTCAGGTTGACGTCGATGGTGATGTGCCAGTCCGCGTCCTCCATCTCCAGCAGCGGATAGAAGCTCTGGGTCCCGGCGTTCGCGAACAGGATGTCGATGCCCCCGAGCTCCTGCTCGCAGCGGGCCGCAGCCGATCGCAGCGCAGGCAGGTCGCGTTGGTCAAGCTGGATGCCGAGCCATCGGCAGCCAGCCTCCCGGATCAGTCGCCCGGTCTCCTCCAGATCCTCGGGCGTCGACGGCTTTACGCCGGAGCGCGGGTCGACCGGGGCACAGATATCGATTCCGGTGATGTCTGCCCCCTCGCGAGCGAGCGCGATCGCCGCGGCGCGGCCGATCCCGCGAGCGGCGCCGGTGACGACGGCCACTTTGCCTTCCAGCGATCCTGCCCCAGGTGCAACTTGACTCATGACTAATCCTCCGTGTCAGGCCACGCCCTGAGATTGGTCGAGATCGATCAGGGCGATCCCGAGATCGGGTCGCAGCACCTTGCGCAGGTAGGCGGGGTTCTCCGTTACCACGGCCTCCAGGGTCGGGAACACCTTCGCCTCGAGGAGGTGACCGCCGCGCGTCGTCCCGTCCGACAGCCCGAGCACCACGTGCATGTGCGGAATGGGGCCGTCCTCGCCCATGGCGATATCACCGACCAGCGAGAGCAGCTCGCACTGCTGGTCAACCGGGATGCGCCGGTACTGCCTGGTCGCGGGGTCGAACCAGCCGATGGTGGCGCGCTCGAACGCGCCGATCGCAGTGATCTGCGCAGCTTCCAGCTGCTCCGAGCGGGCGAACTGCTGCAGCGCAGCGACCGCCTCATCACCCGGGTCGCACACCACGACGTAGGTGACGACATCCGCGTCCTCCACAACTTTACTTTTCACAAGAGCAGGTTCTCACCAGCCCCCGTGTGCGTACATACGGACTTACTAGAGAAGGCGCCTCCGGTTTTCGGAAGACCTGTGTAGGGCGATTCCCTACTCGAGGCGGCTCTGCGAAGCGGGGTTCACGTGGCGATGAGGCAGGGGTAGGCTTTCCAATCGATGCGCACGTGGCCGCCGTCGCTGATGCCGCGGCCGAGGTTCCCTCCTCGTAAGGGCATTGGCCCCGGCGCGAGACCGGTTGGAGAATGCCGTTGACTGATGCGGGGACGCGCGAGCTAGCCGAGGAGCAGGCGGCGTTGCGGCGCGTCGCGACGCTGGTGGCACGAGGGGTACAGGCGGGGGAGTTGTTCATGGCGGTCACCGAGGAGGTCCAGCGGCTACTTGCGGCTGACATGTCGCACATGCTGCGCTACGAGGCCGACGGGACCTTCACGATCGTCGCCAGGGCAGGAGCACCGACACATTTTCCCGTAGGTAGCCGGTGGCCACTCGGGGCAAAGAACGCCCTCAGCACGATCGTCTTCGAGACCGGCCGCCCGGGCCGAGTCAGCAACTATGCCGATGCCACCGGCCCCCTCGCTGACGAGGTCCGCGCGGGAGGCGTCCGCTCGTCGGTGGCAGCACCGATCATCGTCGAGGGCCGCGTATGGGGCCTGGTAGGCGTCAGCTCGCTCCGGGAGGAGCCGCAGCCGGCGGACACCGAGGCGCGCCTAGCCTCGTTCACGGAGCTGGTGGCGACGGCGGTCGCGAATGCCGAGAGCCGAGCCGAACTCGCCAGGCTGGCTGAGGAGCAGGCGGCGCTCCGGCGGGTCGCGACGCTGGTGGCGCGCGGGGTGCGGCAGGACGAGTTGTTCGCGGTGGTGAATGAGGAGGTCCGGCGATTGCTTCCGGCCGAGAATGCGGTCCTTGGGCGCTACGAGCCCGACGGCGGGCTTGTCGTCGTGAGCGCATGGTACGGGGGCAAGTCGCATGCAGCCGGGAGCCGGTGGCCGGTGAGCGGCAAGAACCTCGTGACGATCGTGTTCGAGACCGGCCGATCTGCTCGGATGGACGACTTTGCGGAGGCCTCGGGTCCGCTCGGTACCGGCGCTCGTGAGCGGGGCGTGCGCTCGTCGGTCGCCGCGCCGATCATGGTCGAGGGGGGTGTATGGGGGGTTGCGGTCGCCGATTGCCTCGGTGAGCAGCCGCTGCCGGAGGACGCTGAGGCGCGCCTCGCCGAATTCACGGAGTTGGTGGCGACGGCGATCGCGAATGCGGAGAGTCGCGCCGAGCTGACTGCGTCGCGTGCGCGGATCGTTGCCGCGGCGGATGAGACCCGGCGGCGGATCGAGCGCGATCTGCATGATGGGGCCCAGCAGCGTCTGGTGCATACGGTGATCGTGCAGCAGCTTGCGCTGCGGGCGCTGCGGAACGGCGATGCCAACGTCGGCGAGCTAATGGCCGAGGCACTGCAGCACGCCGAGCAGGCGAACTTCGAGCTGAGCGAGCTGGCGCACGGGATTCTGCCGTCGGTGTTGACCCGGGAGGGGCTGCGGGCGGGAGTCCGGGCGCTGGTGTCTCGCATGTCGCTGCCCGTGAGCGTGGACGTGCCTGTTGAGCGGCTGCCTGCTGGTGTCGAGGCGACCGCCTATTTCGTCGTAAGCGAGGCACTTACGAACGTCGTCAAGCACGCGCAGGCTGATCGCGCCGCGGTCGTGGCGCGAGTCGACCGCGGAGTGCTGCAGATCGAGGTTTGCGATGAAGGGCTCGGCGGCGCTCACCTCCGGGACAGCACCGGCTTGCACGGACTCGAAGATCGCGTGTCGGCACTGGACGGACACCTTGTGGTCGAAAGCCCTCCCGGACAGGGCACGCGCGTGTCTGCCGAGCTGCCCCTGGCTGGCCGGGGCTAACCGCTGGGTGAGTCTTGGAGGTAGGCCAGGACTGCCAGCACCCGACGGTGCTCGGTCGGCACCGGATCCAGCTCGAGCTTGTGGAAAATGCTGCTGAGGTGCTTCTCCACCGTTGCCGGGCTGACCACAAGGGCTTCGGCGATACCACGGTTGGACTTGCCTTCGGCCATCGCGGCGAGCACGTCGCGTTCGCGTGGGCTGAGCCGGTCGAGGGGTCCTTCGTGCTGGCGGCGGCCGAGCATCCGCGCCACGACCTCCGGATCAAGCGCGGTCCCGCCCTCGGCGACGCGGGTGACCGCGTCGACGAAGCTCTCGACCGCCCCCACCCGCTGCTTGAGCAGGTAGCCGACTCCCTCGGCGTGGTCCCCGATCAGGTCGAGCGCGTAGCGCTCGTCGAAGAACTGGGAGAGCACGAGCACACCGGTCTCGGGGCGCCGGCGGCGTACCTCGATCGCCGCTCGCAGACCATCGTCTCCGTGGCCCGGAGGCATGTTGACGTCAGCGATGACGACCGCAGGATGGTGAGCGAGACCCTTGCGCAGAAGGTCCTCGGCGTCGCCCGCCTGAGCGACAACTTCGAGGCCGGCCTCGGTGAGGATCCGGGCGATCCCCTCGCGCATCAGGAGGTCGTCTTCGCCGATCACCACGCGCAGCGGCTCTGGCATGGGGCAACCGTACCGCGGGACGTGGGGCGCTGGCTATTGGTCGCCCAGCAACTGTGCAAGCGGGGCGTTGGCCAGTTCGACCTTGTTCAAGAACGCCTCCGCGCCGGCGCGGTGCGCGTTCTCGGTGGTCGCGATGTCCGGGTCGACGGAGACAAGAACGATCCGCGGGTGCCACGGCAGCGCGGCAAGGTCGCGGGCGAGTCTGATTCCGTCCCCGTCTGGGAGCTCCGCGTCGACCAACACGGCCGAGGGCTTGACCCGATCGGCGGCGGCTAACGCCCCCGAGATGCTGTCGGCCTCGCCGACGACGGTCAGGCCGGCGGCGGCCAACAGGCGTGCGGCGAGCGCACGGAATTCTGGGTCGTCGTCAACGACCAGAACGGATCGGTTCACGCAGCCAATCATCCTGGCCTTCCATCTCCTGGAAGGTGGGTAAAACCCACCGTCGCCAGGCGAAAAGCATGCGCCGACCATTGCCAGCGATCCGGGTGGGTCTGGGTACGAATTTCGATACCTGCCCGTCTGGAACTCGGCCGGATTTCTCCGCCAGATCGGCATGTACGGCCCGACCCGCCTGTGCGAGCCTCGTATCTCGACTACCGCCGCTCTGATCGATGACGGATAGGAGGAAGCCCCCATGACTGCTACCAGCGAGGCGAGCCCAAAGATCCTCAACCTACCCATTGGCCTTGATGCCACTGGGCTGCGGCGCGAGTTCGACAGTCTCGGTGACGTCGAGGTTCCGGCCGACCGGTACTGGGGCGCACAGACCCAACGCAGTCTCGAGCACTTCGACATCGGCAACGACCGGATGCCGAAGGAGGTCTATCACGCCTACGGCTACGTGAAGAAGGCGGCGGCGATCGTCAATACACGCGCCGGTCGAATGCCCGCGTGGAAGGGCGAGCTGATTGAACGGGTGTGCGACGAGGTGATCGCCGGAAAGCTCGACGATGACTTCCCGCTGTACGTGTGGCAGACCGGGTCAGGAACCCAGTCCAACATGAACCTCAACGAGGTCATCTCCAACCGCTGCATTCAACTGCTGGGGGGGACGCTCGGCTCGCAGGAGCCTGTGCACCCTAACGACCACGTGAACATGGGGCAGTCGAGCAACGACACGTTCCCGACAGCGATGCACATCGCCGCGTACAGGATGGCGACCGAGAAGACGATCCCAGCGCTGCGGCGACTACGCGACGCGATCGAGCGCAAGTCCAAGCAGTGGGCTGATGTGGTCAAGATCGGCCGCACCCACCTCGAGGATGCCACCCCGCTGACGGTCGGTCAGGAATGGTCCGGCTACGTCGGAGCGCTCGACGATGCGATCGCCGAAGTCGAGCACGCCACCCGTGGTCTGCTCAAGGTGGCGATGGGAGGAACGGCCGTCGGCACCGGGTTGAATGCCCCTCTCGGGTTCGGCGCGGAGTGCGCGGCGGAGATCGCGAGGATGACGGGCGCCCCGTTTGAGACCGCGCCCAACAAGTTCACCGCCCAGGGCACGCTTGACCGGATGGTGCGCGCGCACGCGGGACTGAAGGCCGCGGCCGTGACCCTGTACAAGATCGCCGACGATCTGCGGTGGCTGGGCTCGGGCCCCCGGACCGGGATTCACGAGCTGATCCTGCCATCGAATGAGCCGGGCTCGTCAATCATGCCGGGGAAGGTCAACCCGACCCAGGCCGAGGCGATGCTGATGGTCTCCATCCAGATCATCTCCTCTGACCTGGCGGTGACGATGGGCGGCGCCGAGGGCAACTTCGAGCTCAACGCCTTTCGCCCGATCCTGATCAACAACTACCTGCACTCGGCGCTGATCCAGGCCGACATGTGCGACCACCTGCGCGAGTTCATGATCGAGGGCGCCGAGCTCAACGAGCCCAAGCTCAAGGAGAACATCGAGCGCTCGGTGATGATGGTGACCGCGCTCTCGCCGGTGATCGGCTACGACAAGGCATCGGTGATTTCGCACTACGCCATCGACCACGGCCTGACCCTGAAAAAAGCGGCCCTGGACAACGGTGTCAGCGAGGAGCTCTACGACCGGGTTGTCAACCCGCTCGCGCTAACCGAGGGCGGCTCTGCCGACCTGGCTTCGGCGTCGAAGCACGGCTGAGATGAGCCCGCGAACCGAACAATCCGGGTCGCCGGCCTCACCCCCACCCAAGGAAAACGGCGGACCCTCAGCCTCCTCACAGCTCCGGGGCTCAAGCCAGGGGCACATCGGCAAGGCCGCGCTGATCGCCTCGATTGGCGGACAGCGCGGCTACGCCGACTGGACCAATCCCAACCACCGGCTCCGGAGGCTGCTGGCCGAATTCATCGGGATGGCCGGACTGACCTTCATCCTCTCCGGCGGCGGGGCCATCCTCGCCCGCTACGGAGGCGGGTCGCTACACCCCTGGGACTTCGGGTTGGTGCTCTCCCTGGTCTCCGGACTATGGCTGGTCGTCGCGGTGTACTTCCTCGGCGACATCTCTGCTCATTTCAACCCCGCCCAGACCCTGGCCTTCGCGCTGCGCAAGGACATGGACTGGGCGATGGCCATCGCCTACTGGGTGGTCCAGTTCGGGGCCGCCGCGTGCGGCTCGCTCCTGGCCCGCGCGTTCTTCGGAAAGTACGGTCACCTCGCGGCAACCATGCCTCACCCCGGCATGTCCTGGCAGGCCGTTGGCTTTGAGGCAATCCTGACGTTCGGGCTCGTGCTCATGGTTCTCAACATGGCCAACGGACCGAAGCTGAATGGCCCGTTCGTGCCACTCGCGGTTGGTGCGTACATCATCGCCTGGGCCACGATCGGTGGACCCTTCGATGGCGCAGCGATGAATCCCGCCCGAGCCTTCGGGCCTGACGTGGCGCTCGGCGACCTGTCGACCTGGTGGGTGTATCTGATCGGTCCATCGGTCGGCGCGATCATCGCGGTGGGCGTGGCGTACGTCCTCCGAGGCCCAGCCAAAGCCCAGGAGGCTTTCGCTGCCATGGGGACGCCCCTCAACCGAGAAGCCTGAGCCAGCGCATGTCGCAGGCCATGGTCCGAGCCTGGAGAGCGGACGTGTCATCAGTAGCGGTCCTGGACCGCACTGCCCTGAGGCGGGCCGGACGCGCCGCGATCGTGCTACCCGCGGTGTTCGCGTTTGCGGACAAAATGATCGGGCATCCGACCACCGCCCTGTTCGGCGCCTTCGGATCCTTCGCGCTGCTCGTCCTGGCCCAGTTCTCAGGACCGTGGCGAACTCGCGTGATCGCCTACCTCGTACTCGCGTGCACCGGCGCGGTGTTCATCACGCTCGGAACCCTGTGCTCCCGCACCCCGTGGCTCGCCGCCGGGGCGATGGCGGTGGTCGGCTTCGTGGTGCTGTTCTCAGGCGTGTTCAGCGGGTACGTCTCGACGGGCACCGCCGCGGCGATCCTCATTTTCGTCCTGCCGGCGACGGTTCCCGCGGCGGACTCGGAGATTCCCGCCCGCCTCGCGGGCTGGGGCCTGGCCTGCGGCGCGACGATCCTCGCGGTCATCTTCCTGTGGCCGCCGCGTCGAGGTGCCGACCTGCAGTACGAGGCCGCGGACGCTGTTCGCAGGGTTGCCGACGTATTGGACGCGGACGCAGACCAGCTGACGCATCGCGGGCGCGTCGCCCACAACGCGGTCGAGGGTCTCGAGCGGCAGTTGCGCGGCACCCAGCAGCGCCCGACAGGTCCAACCGGCCGCCTGGCTGCGCTGGCGTCGCTACCGGGCGAGCTCGACTGGCTTCTCTCCCTGCTCTCGCGGCCAACCGAGCACAGGGCGCACGAGCGCGCTTGGGCGGCGGAGAACGATGAAGCGATGGCGGCGGAGGCATCGGTGCTCCGCGCGGCGGCCGAGCGACTCGACGGTCGTGAAGCACGCCCAGATTTCGCGCACCTGGACGCTGCGCTTGATGCGGTCGCGCCCGAGATGGTGAAACGTCTGCCGGCGCTGGCGTCCGACGCGTCCGCCAGCTCGGTGGCCGAGGCCCTGGAGCCGCCGTTCCGAATTCGGGCGCCGGCCTACTCCGCCCGCCAGTCCGCGGGTTACGCGTTGCGTGCGGCCGGAGTGGGCGCGCCGGAGCTCGATGGGCCAGAGCCGGGATCGCGGCCTGAGCGCGCCCTGCTACGAGCGACTGAGGAACGCGTGCGCGAGCACGGAAGCGTTGGCACCGTCTGGTTCCAGAACAGTCTGCGTGGCGCGGCCGGACTCGCGATCGGTGTCTACATCGCCCAGCGAACGGGAGTCCAGCACGGCTTCTGGGTCGTGCTGGGGACCCTCTCGGTGCTTCGATCAAACGCGCTGGGGACCGGCAGGACGATCCTCAGCGCACTCGCCGGCACCGCGGTGGGGCTCGTTCTCGGCGCGGGGATCGTGATCGCGCTCGGCACCAACCGCGGAGTGCTATGGGCGGTGCTGCCGGTCGCAGTGCTGATCGCCGCCTACGCCCCCCGAGCGATCTCCTTCGCCGTGGGCCAAGCCGGCTTCACCGTGTTCGTGCTCGTGCTCTTCAACCTCCTGGCACCCGTCGGTTGGAGGGTAGGCCTGGTTCGCGCCGAGGATGTCGCGATCGGGCTTGCCATCAGCCTCGGAGTCGGGCTGCTGTTCTGGCCGCGCGGGGCCGCAGCGCTCGTCCGCCAGGACCTTGCCACGGCGTACGCGCGCGCGGCCGACTACCTCGCCGCCGCCGCGAGGCAATTGATCGAAGGAGGGCCCGAGGAGGACACGGCACATGCAGCGCACGCCGCCGACGTGGCCTTCCGCCGCCTCGATGAAGCGTTTCGTCAATATCTGAGCGAACGCTCGGCTAAACGGGTCAACCCAGACGACATCGCAGCACTGGTCGTCGGCGCCTCGCGCGTCCGTCGGGCCGCGCAGTCGCTCACCGCGCTCGCGCGCATGGCCGACGGTGACGCCCGGCTCGATAACTGCGGCCACAAGCTCGACCGCGAGGTAGAGGCCCTCCAGACCTGGTACAGCGCATTTGGATTCGCACTGACGAATGGCGGCGCCGTGCCCCCGCCGCAGATTCACGACGCCGCCGGCGCCCGACAGCTGCTCGCCTGCGTGCGCAACGCCGCCCGCGACCGCGGCAAGACGACGGTCAACGCCGGTGTCGCCCTCCTCCTGGCGAGCGAACATTTCGAGAGGCTCGCGCATCTCGAGACCCTCCTCGGGGAGCGCGCGAACGCGGTCCGAACCGAGTCCGAAGACGGTCGAGCCCTCCAAAAACTGCGGGTGCTCGTCTCGTGAAGGGGGTCTGGCAGAGGCGGGATGCGATCGCGGCGGCGGTCGCCGTCGCCGGGGTGCTGTCCGCGTGCGGTGAGACCTCCAAGCCCGCCTCGAACCCGAGGACAGTGACGATTCCCGTCACGATGACCCAACAGAGCTTGGGGCAGGGCGCCTCCGCGGTCCGGGCGATCGTGCACGTCCGTGTCGGCGGCGGACCATCTGTGCCCGTCCTGCTCGACACCGGTTCCCCAGGACTTCGGGTGCTCCGCAGCGCGATCGGAAGCGGCGCCGCCCTCACCAGCCGGGTGATCGCGGCAACCTTCGGAGGGGGCGAGACCTTCGTCGGGCCGGTGTACGACGCACGGGTCACCGTCGGGTCGCTGAGCACCCGCTCGCCCATTGCGGTGCAGGCCATCGAACGAGTCCTGTGCCCGCAGACGCAGCCTGGCTGCAACCCCAACACCTACCTGCAAGCGGCGTTCGCCGCGACAGGAGCCGTCGGAATCATGGGCATCGACAGGGCGACAAGTTCGGGCAGCGGGTCTACTCCCCCGTGACGGAGTTCCCGGTGCCGTACTCGAACGGCTTCTCACTCCGGCTCGCCCCGAAAGGCTCAGGCAAGTTCATCCTCGGCAGCCCGGCGGTTGGACCGGACACGATCACAGCCCCGCTCATCCGCTCATCGAACCCGGACGCCTTCCCAACCGGCACCCTTCCCTACAAGCGAGACGTGACCATGTGCTGGTCAGCCGGCGCCGCCAAGAGCTGCGGCATAACCGACTTCGATATCGGGACGCCGTCAACGATCGTCTCCCCCACGTCGCTGCCGAAGGCACCCACCGAGACCGAGCCAGGTTCCGAGATCCTCACCCCCGGCACCGCCGTGTCGGTGCAAATTCCCTCCGGTGCGCCGGTGTGGCGTTACAGGGCCAATCTCAACTACGGCAACGGGCTCACCCAGCTCACATCTTCAGCAGGACCGGGGTTCAACTCGGGCATCGTCCCGTTCTACACCCACACCATAGGGTGGAATCTGAAGAGGGGCCAGATAGTCATCTCACCGGCGTAGGGAAGGCGGCGTCGCCTGCGTGCCGAACGACGGTCGGCCACGCCACCGCTGGTGTGGAGGACGTGCTCGTCCTGCCCACCTGACTTCACAGCCAGAATTGGCTGGCCTGCATGCCACAAAACCCCTGCAACGCCGGTCATACCGCTACCGGGATTCGAACCCGGGTTTCCGCCGTGAGAGGGTGCTCCGCGGTCCGCCAGCGTTCACCAAAGTCGTGGATTTGCAGGCCATTCGTGTCTAGCAAGGGGTCGTAAGAGTGGCTGATCGAGCACCCAATGTTCGTTTGACGTTCGTTAACGACGGCGCGGAGCCAACTGGGACGACGGCAACAGAACCCGCGTTCTGTGTCGGCCGTCGCGCTAGCCAGTGGTGACCTGGATCAGCTGGCTGCACCGTGGGATGCTTTCGTCATGGCACGCTGGATCGGGGTGGATGTCGGCGGCGAGCGCAAAGGCTTCGATGTCGCGGTAATCGACGATCGTCGGCTGCTCGCGCTGGTCGGCCGTCTCGGGCTCGATGCCGTAGTCGAGCTTGTCGACGCGGAGCGGCCCGCGGTGGTCGGCATCGACAGCCCGCGGTGCTGCGCCCCCACCGGCTCCGACGCGCTGGCCGAAGCGAAAGTACGCCTTCGCGCGGGAGTCAACCTTCGATCGCTTCAGGGGCGGCGAGTACGATTGTCGTCGAATCGAGAACGACATTCGTCGCGTGCTAATATTGTCGTCCTGTTCACGCCGACATAGGTTTTCAGGAAGGTAGGCGGCTATGCAGGTCGATATGGCCGAGTTCGCAGCTCACACGAGCTCGCTACTTCGGGAGGCCGCCGCCTCGGGTGAGTCGTTCCTGGTTACGCGCAGAAAGTGGGAACCAGTGATCGCCGTCATGCCGACAAGCGAGGCTCGGCATGAGCAGCAGGTTGGCATGCGAGAGTTATCGCGAGGAACTCACGGCGTCGTCCGCCGGCTTCGTCGCGTTGGCAGACCAGTCACCGTGACAAGCCACGGGCGAGCTGTTGCCGAGATTCAGCCGCTAACCGCAAGCGATGAGCGTCGCTACGCTGCTGCGATCGCTGCCCAATCGGTTGCTTTCGTTAGAGATCTTGAGCGAGCAGATCGCGATTTGGACGAGCGCGCAGCGGTCACTCTGGATGACGACTACGTGCGGTCTTTGCCCGCCAGTAAACCCCTAGCGGGCCTCGGGTCCAGTTCGCGGTCTAGTCGAAAAAGCTCTAGGTCGTCGTCTCGCTCGGCGACAGGGCGCTCGTCGGCGCGGTCGTCCTCCTCTGGGTCGTCTTCGGGGCGATCCTCCTCGTCCCGATCGGCGACATCCAGATCGACCGCGTCGAGATCATCGTCGCCAAATAGCCGCGCAACGAGGAAGGGCCGCTCGGGCACGAAGGCGCACCGCACTTCCGGGAGCCGCGCGCTGCCAGAGCAGAGCTAACTGTCGATTCGAGCTGGCCCGTCGGGTACAACACACCCCACGCCGGCCCGCTACTACGTAAAGCTCTCTCTGTTCGCGCAGGAGCAACTCAAAGCCGCTCCCCATCCTCGGCTGCTCGCTCGCCTCATAAAGCGGAAGCTGTGTCAGCGGCAGTCCGCGATGGACATGGCTCCTGTCGACGATCGCTGGCGGCTGATCGAGGTAGCTGGTTACTGGGTGTTCTTTCGTTTCGCCGACGCAGTTGACCTGAAAAGAGGCGAGGGTCGAGGCCTTCGCTATGTCGGCGCGATCGAGGCGAAGCAGACCTGAACCAGGTCTCCCAGCTAGAGGGGAAGATCGCGAAGAAGCTCGTCTGCGGCCGATGGATCTCCGAGCTCTTTGAGCTTCTCAAGTGAAGCCTCGTCGATGCGTCTCAATGTACCGAGGGCCGCATTGATCCCAATCATTACTACAGCGATGAAGCCGCCGACTACTCCTCCGATGGCCAGACCCAACAAGGTCTGATATGCGAAGCTGGGCAACGAGGGGCTAAGAGCAACCACTGATGCGATGCCGGCAACGCCGAGCAATAGGGCCGCCGAGGTCGTAGCGACCCGCACCGCAAGGCCGCCGCCTCGCCCCAACGGGGTTCGCGCCTCGACTAAAAGCGCGATGACAAGTGCGGCGACCACTCCCGCCGAGGCGCTGAACATGTCCTTCCACTCCGCATGCTGTGTGTTGTTGGCTAGATCCGAGGGCGACGAGAGTCCGGCGACCACGCCGACTACAACCATTGCGCCCACTGGTATCCAGACCGCGGTTCGGAGTCCATAGAGCCTTAGAAGCTCTTTTGCGATCGCACGCGCCGAACCTGGCTGAGTGGTCAAGTTCTGCTGACCCCCTTTTTGAAGATCGATGGCTTGGACAACACCCTCCAGTCTTGCCTTCGAGTCGGTCGGACCGGGTGCGGCCATTCCCAGCGCCAACCGACGGCGGCCAGACCAGGATGGTCCGCCGCCATGATGCGTTTGGGCGATGTGACGTAGCGAGCCTGCCGGGCTCATTTGGGTAGATCGGCGTCGGCCGCGGGGGCCCGCCGGAGATTCCGCTCGACTTGAACGCTCTGCGGGCTCCGAAGCGGCGGCCACGCGGGCAACGAGTAGCGCCAGCTTTGCCGCTCGCGCTCAATCCGTGCCTCCTCCCGCCGAGCGGCCGTGCCGCTGGGCATGGGCACGGCAAGCTCGAGCTCGATGGAAAGTCGGCTCGCCGTGTAGCGGCTGGCGGTACCAGCACGGTGTCGATCGAGCCGTCGCTCTAGGTCGAACGGCCACCGGGTGCAGAGCGAGCCGTCGCGGCAGCGCGGTAAGTAGACCCAAGCCTCCGGCATCGGGTTCAGCTTCGACACTGACGCGGCAAGGCCCCGCGCGTCCGTTGCCGCGGCCCAGCGTGGCACCGTTAGGCGGGCAAGCAAGCCGGGCCGCGAGCGGCGGAGTCTTCGCCCCGCTGCCAGTCTGCTTACCGCGGTGTCCCGCCGCCTGCGAGCAAAAAAAAAGGGGACCTTCCACCCGCTCACTCCTCGGGGGATGCAGGTTGTTTAGGCAGCTAGCACGAGGCCGGCTCCGCGCCGCTCCACGAGGCGATGCGCTCGCCGCAAAGACAACGGTGGCGCCCAACATGCGTTTTCGGCGAGCTCACGCAGGGGTGGCATCGGCCGCGGCGGTAGCTTTTCCTGCGCGGGAGTGAAAAATTCTTGGCGCTCCACTCCTGTAAGGGGTCGAGGACGACACAGGACACCTTCGATTCCGGGGGTGCGACCTGTAGGCTTTTCCTCGTAATCGAACAACTGAGAGCCAGGGTCCGGCTAGGCCTACAGTGCCCCGCCGAATATCCCCCCGGAGCGAAGATCTCGAAGGCGACGTGAGTCGTGGGCTCTCCTACCAGTCAAAGGAGATCCACATGGATCGCGAGCCAGACGAGCATCATCAGTTCCAGTTCACCAGCGACGACCTCGCCAAGCTGAGGTCGGTGGTCCGTGGCAAAGCGTCCGCCGAGTTGAGCGACACCGACGTCGACGACATCACCGGCGAGATCCTGCTGTCGGCCTGCGTCACCGCCGCGAACACAACCGCGCCCATCGCTGCCCTGGCTTTCACCTATGCCGCGCTTCCGTCCTACTACACCGACGCGCGCACGAGGGTCGCGGCCGTGACCCGCACAGACCCCTGGGAATACGAGTGGTCCTCGCCGGACGCGAGCTCGCCGACGCTGTCGGTCGAGATCCGCCACGTGCTCTACTCGCTGAGTCCGATCAGCCGCACCATCATCTGGATGTGCGACGTCGAGGGCATGAGGCTGACCGAGGCGGCAACCGCGCTCGGCATGTCGACCGCGACCGCGCACCGGCGGCTGAAGCAGGCCCACAAGGACTTTCGGGCGGCCTGGGATGCCTGAGAACCCCGCGACGGCCCCTCGGGGCGGTCGCCCCCACCAATCCCCCGCGACGCAAAAGCCGCCGCGCAACCGAGAGGAGCAGGACATGAAGGTCAAGGATTCAGCCCAGAAGCACTTGATGGAGCAGCGGGCGTACGTGAAATCTCGTCATCTCGAGGCCCAGCGGCGCACTGCCAAGAAGGCCGGCGCGACCGGCCTGGTGGACGAGAAGATGCTCGCCCAGACGATGCGGTCGGTCCGCTACCAGGACGAGGGCCATGCGGCCGGCGACATCATCGACAACGCAATCGAGGCTGGCGCGACGCAGGTGCACCTCGCGCTTCGGACCGAGGGCACGGCGATCCAGGAGATCGCGTTTATCGACGACGGCTCGGGCATCGATCCGACCTTCCTGCCACACGCGACGAAGTGGGGCGGCTCGTCCAACGAGGGACGTCGCAACACCTTTGGGCGCTTCGGGTTCGGGCTGCCGAGCGCGTCGGTAAATCGGGGAACCCGGTTTGCGGTCTACTCGCGGATCGAATCTCGCCAGCCGTTCACGGCGGTCACGGTCGACCTGACGAACCTCGAGGTCGAGGGACAGGTGGTGTCCCTGCCTGAGCCGTCCGAGCGGGAGCTGCCGGAATGGGTGCGCGAGTACGTGGAATCTTCCGGTGGTGATGGGTTGGCGTTCGAGGGCGGGATCGATGCGGTGCGGACAGTCGTGGTCTGGTCAGACCTCGATCGGCTCAAGTGGAAGAACCGCCAGCAGGCCACCGCACGGTTCCGCGAGCATCTCGGGATCACATATGCCGGGTGGCTGGATGTGTGCCGGCTGGTCGTCGACCACCAGTCGGTGGACCCGGTCGACGTGCTGTTCACCACGCCTGAGTATCGCTACTACGACATCCCTGGCTACCCAAAGGCCGAGCCGCAGCAGTCGATCCGCTTTGAGGCCGAGGACGCGGATGGCGCCAAGTACGAGGTGACAGTGCGGTTCTCGTACCTGAGCGTCGAGGCCCATGACGCGCTGGTGGCGACCGGCGGCAAGGGAGCGCCGAAGAAGGTCCGGCTGGCGATCCGCAAGGCCTACAACGGCGTGTTCGTCACGCGCAACGGGCGGTTCATCGAGGTCGCCCACCCGAGCGAGCTGACCTGGAGCGTCTATGCCCGCCAGGTGGGTATGGCCCTGGACTTCCCGCCGGAGCTCGACGAGTTGTTCGGCGTGACGCCGGACAAGCAGACGATTGTGTTCACGGATCGGATCACGGCGATGCTCGACGCCAACGGCGTGTTCCGGGCGCACCGCTCGCTCGTGGATCAGGTCGCCAAGGAGCGTGCGCAGCGCAAGGCCGATCGCGAGGCGGCCGCCGCCAACCCCGAGGGGACGCGGCCATCGGAGGAGACGATGGCGAAGGTCGTCTCCAAGGACGTGCGCCGGACCCGGAAGATGGGCGAGGAGACCAAGCAGGAGGCCGAGGAGAACTTCAAGCAGCGGGTCAAGCGGCTGGCTGACGAGAGCGGGGTTCCCGAGGAGCAGGTGCGGATGGCGCAGGAGAAACTCGACGCGAAGAAGCCGTACCGGCTCGAGTTCGCCGAGCTCAGCGAGGACGTGCTCTATATGCCGAAGATGGACGGCAGCCAGACCGTGCTCGAGATCAACCGTGAGCATCCCTGGTACAGGGAGGTGTATCTGCGGCTGGCCGATAATCCGGAGATGCGGTCGGCGCTCGAGTTGATGCTGTTCGTGCTCGGGGCCTGCGAGCTCGACTCCACCGGACAGGCTCGAGTGTTCTACCGCAACGAGCGCCGCACCTGGTCGCGGCTGCTGGCCGACGGGTTCGATCTGCACGCGCAGGTGTTCAGCGGCGCTGCCTCACGTGAGGAGGTCGAGGATGACGATCCAAGCGCGTGGGTCGAGGACGAGGCCGACATCGTCGACGACGCCGCTGTCGAGGCCGCTTGATGTCAGAGACCACGCCGGGCGGGTCTCCCCGCCCGGCGTCGCCGTATCTGGATAGCGAACAAGCGCAGGACCTGCGCGAGCGGGTCCTGCGCGAGCTCGCCGAGGTCAAGGGCCGGATCGACCTCGCCACCGAGATGCGCGACCGCGTGCGGGCGAAAGAGCAACTGCGTGCCGCTCACCAGGCGCAAAAGGCGGCCCGGCTCAAGGACGCCGCGGAATGGATCGCCCGCTACGAGGATGCCGCTCTCGAGCACTTCGCCGATGGGTCGGAGATCGATCCCCGGCGGATCGACCCAGTGGTCGTCGCGGTCCGCACTGCCACGGAGGCGAACCTGTTCCGGTTCGCGACGCTCGACTGGTCGGTGCCCGTGTCGGCGGGCTACGGACGACGGAATCGGTTCCTGGTCTTCGACCGCCAGAACGATAAGCTCATCGCCGTCTTCTCCCTCGGCGATCCGGTCATCGGGCAGGCCGCCCGCGACCGCGCGATCGGGTGGGACATAACTCAGCGCAACGCCAGGCTCTACCACGTGTACGACGCGTTCGTGCTCGGCGCGGTCGAGCCCTACCGGCAGTTGCTAGGCGGCAAGCTGGCGGCGCTGCTCACGCTGTCAAACGAGGTCCGTCACTTCCTGACGGCCAAGTACTCGGGAACCACCACGGAGATCCGCCAGGCGCAGAAGGACCCGACGCCGGTGCTCATCACCACCTCCTCGGCACTCGGACGCTCCTCGGTCTACAACCGGGTGACCTACCGCGACCGCTTGATGCTCCACTCGGTCGGCTTCACCCGCGGCTTCGGGCACTTTCAGTTCTCCGACCACCTGTTCGACGAGCTCTTGGCGTTCGTCCGCGGGGAGGTTCTCGCCGACTCAGCGACGAAGGTCGGCTCGTCCAAGTACGGCAGCGGGCCGAATTGGCGCTTCAGGGTGATTCGCACAGCCCTGAAGGCCCTCGATATCGAGGAGGACCATCTACAGCACAACGTGCGGCGCGAGGTGTTCCTCGCGCCAGTGGCGGAGGGCTGGCGCGAGTATCTGTGCGGCGAGCGCGACGAGTTTGTGCCCTATGACATGCCCGCCGCGGAGATCGGCGAGTACTACCGGGAGCGGTGGGCGATCGGCCGGGCGCAGCGGAAGCCGGGCTATCGGTTCTGGAGCCGTGAGGAGGCGAGGATCAGCGCGCAGCTGCCGACGCGCCAGTTGAGCTTCTCGATGCTCACAAGTTCGCCCCCCGGCCGGATCGATATGGGTGCCTATCACCTAGCCATCGGTGTGGCCAAGCACCGGGTCGCTGCCAAGGCAAGGGGCAACGGCGGGGATGGCGTCGCCTACGTCAGCCGGCTGCAAGGCCCCCAAGAGGAAGTGGAGATCGCCGATGTCACATGGCCGACGGGAGAGCGCGACGTGATCGGGGCGGTTCCCGGCTTGGCGACGCCGCTGAAGCTGTCGGTGGAGTCAAGCGAGCTGTTCAGGAGCATGGGCGTCGTCGAGTTGCGGATCGCGCGTGCTTCCTCGACCAACGGCCGTGTGCGGTATCTCGAGTTCGACACCGCAAGACTGAACGCGGCGTTCGGGTTTGACGTCGAGGGAGTGCTCGACCGGTTGGGTGAGGCGACCGTGGGCACCCGTCGTGAACTGCTGGGCGACAGCGGCCCTGCCGGGGATCGTCTGTGCGTCATCTTCCCGCTCGACAACCAGGAGATGCCAGCATTGCTGTGGGCCTTGGCGCGGGGGTTGTCCGTCACCCTGGCGGCGCGGTCAGAATCGCCGATCGGTGAGCCGCGGCTGATTCGACGCGGGCCTCCGCCCGACAACCTGGTGCTGGATGTCTAGCGTTTCTCGCCCGGCACTGGGGATCCACCTGCGGATCGCTGTCTTTCGCCGCGACGGATATCGGTGCCAGCACTGCGGCAAGGTGTGCAGCCCGGCGGAGCTCGAGGTCGACCACGTGGTCCCGCGATCACTGGACGGGCCCGACGAGTTCGACAACCTGCAGACGCTATGCCGGGCGTGCAACCGACGCAAAGGGGCGCGCTTCAGCGCGTAGAACGCCTGCACCCACGCGGCTTCGCCGGGGCGAGCGCATATCGCGTTCGCGCGGGCGATGCCTCACGGCCGCTCTCGACCATTGACTGACGCTGGCGTGGGTGACGATCGATAGGACTGTGGCTGAGGTGCGCTCCGAGGCTCGAGTGGCTACGGCCACGAAGATCGCCACCCTCTCTGACCCTGTTTGGGTGCCCGGGAAGCCCACGGGACCGGGGATGCGCGTCGCGTCGCATCCCCGGTCTGAGCCCGCGGTGATCAGGACGCGAGCCAGCGAAGCTTCTTCTCTGTCGGATGCGAATCGACACGCGATCGGCGGGGTCGGTCCCAACTGCCGCCTTCGGTGCAGCCCGCGAGGCGCCAGCCGGCAGCGCGGAGCGAGGCACCGCTCTCGCTGCCGAGGGTATAGGTGATGACTTGATCCGGGGGATATCCCATCGCCTTCGCCGCGCGGCGGACCGCGCCGTACAGCATGGAGCACGCATTCGGTGTTCCGTCGGTGCACACACGTACAACCTCGAGGTGTGCGCCGTCATCTAGTTCACGTGCTACCGGGCGGCCGGCGATCGCCACTCCGCGGATTTGGCCCCAGGCGTCGGCGACGCAGATCGAGAACTTGTGTCCCCGCGTCGGTCCGTGGTGCCGGTGGTGCTCCGCGACAAACGCATTTGCTGCCCGGAGGCCGATTGGGCGGATGTGAAGCTCATCCGCACCGCGAGACCCGCGGGGCCGGGTCGCAGGCGGACAACCGCGTGCTGCCATGCCGGGCTCCATCGCCGTACGAGTCATCGCATCGACATTTGCCTGATCGTGCTGGGCCCCTCGCTTTTCCCTGACGGTGTACATCTGATCCTTGCTGGTGATGCCATGAGACATGTGTGTCCTCCTGATGAGGATTGCTTGGCGACCTTTCGGTCGCAGGTGCGCACTGGCATGCGCGCCGTGTTGGGTTGACACGGCCAGGGGACCGCGTCGGGTTAGGCTGGATCGGTGCCGCTGCAGAACCGGGTCACACCCCTGGGCGACCTGATCGCCGCCCCAGCGAGGGGGCTGGTCTACGGGAATCGCGGATGCCTCCACAACGGGCGAGGCGAGATTCGCCGGCGTTACGGCACCCAGCGGTGGATCGCGTGCCAGCTTCAGTTCCGCGGTCGCCGCCGCCAAGCGCTGATGGCCCCCGGCCGTTACACCGAGCTGTTCTTCCTCGACGAAGCGACAGCCCTCGCGGCAGGACACCGGCCTTGCGCGGAGTGCCGGCGCGAGGACTACAACCGGCTCACCGAGTTCTGGGCGGACCTGCACCCCACTCAGCACGGAGCCGTCGCGATCGACGCTCAGCTCCACACCGAGCGAATTGGGCCTAAGCCGGGCGAGCGTCGGCTGCACGAAGCGCGCTTCGAGGACCTCCCGGACGGCGCATTCGTCCTGGACGACGACACGCCGCACCTAGTGTTGGGGGCCGAACTTCTCGCCTGGTCCGCCGGCGGCTACATCGCACGACGCGGACGGCCGGTGAGTGGGCCGGCCGCCGTGATCACACCACCTTCGCTGGTTGCGCTCCTCCGGATCGGGTGGACCCCGCTCGTCCCGCTCTTTCATCCGACAGCGGTTACCGCAACGCAGTCCCAGCGGCCGCCGACAGGCGAGCCAGCGTCCTCCGCGTGATCCAGAAAGCGGGCCGCTGAGACGCCGCTGGGCACGGCTCAGCGAGATGGCCGCAAACTGGTCGATCTGTATCCCCAGCTGGTCATATGGGGAGGACGAGCGGGCTAGTCTGGCTGGCGGTGCGCTACCGCGAGCAGCAGCCGACGTTCGTCCCGCCCATGCTGCTCACGTCGGGCCCAGTCCCCAGCGGCGATGCGTGGACGCTTGAGATCAAGTGGGACGGCTGCCGGGCCCAGCTTCGCTACGACGGCCGCTCGGTCTCGCTGCGCACGCGCCGCGGCCGCGAATGCTCGGGAGAGTTCCCGGAGCTTGAGGCGATCGCGGGGGTGCTGGGCAAGCGTCGGGTGACGCTCGACGGTGAGCTGGTCTGCCTGCGCGGTGACGGGCGGCCGGACTTCGCCCGGCTTCGCCACCGCCTCACCGGCTCGCGCGTTGACCGCCGCCCGGCGATGCTTCAGGTGTTCGACGTCCTCCATCTCGATGGCACCTCGACCCGTCCCCTCGCCTACCTCGAGCGCCGGGGGCTCTTAGAGGAACTCGCGCTCGAGGGGCCCGCTTGGCGGACGCCGGCGAGCGTGGTGGTCGAGCGAAGCGAGGATTTCGTCGCGCAAGTCGGGGAACTTGGTCTCGAGGGTGTCGTTGCCAAGCGGCTCAGCTCGACCTACATGCCCGGACGCCGCTGCACCGCCTGGGTGAAGCACAAGCTCCGCCGCGAAGAGCGACTCGCGGTCACTGGAATTCGGCGACGGCGAGATGGACACGTGGAGGCGATCTTCGTCGCCCGCCATCAGGCCGACGGCTCCTTTAGCGGCGCCGGCGCGGTCGAGCTCGGGCTTCACCGGGACCTCGTTGAGCACCTCGAAGACCGCCTCGCCGAGCTGCCAGCTCGCCGGCGCGGCGCGGTCGCCTGGTATCCAGCCGAGGTGTCAGTCGTCGCATCCGTGCACGGGCTCCCAGATGGCCCGGTCCGCGACGCAATCCTGCGCGAGGTTGTAGGGCAGGCGGGCAGCTGAACTGTGCCTGCGTCGCGGGCTGATCCGTACAAGGCGCTCGGCGTGGACCCCGGAGCGTCCGACGCTGAACTCCGCGCCGCATATCACCGCCTGGTCCAACTTCACCATCCCGATCACAACCAAGGGTCCCCGACGGCCGCACGCCGCTTCGAGGAGATCCAGGACGCCTACGCGCAGATCACCCGACTACGGCGCGGGACGCCCCACCTTGATCAACAGGCGTCCCGATCGCCGGTCGATCCCGATGTCGAGTCGCGCCTGGCCGTCATCGAACGGCAGGTGCGCGAGGCGCACGCGGCCCGCGAGCGGGCGCGCGAGGCCGCCCAACGGGCGACGGCAGAGACGGAAGCTCGGCCGTCTGACGAAGACCTTGGTTACGTGACCACGGACGACACTTTCTCCAAACTGCTCGCCGACGCCCGCGACGAGCTCGGCGAGCGGTTGGCGGAGGGACGAGGACATCCGGCCGCCAAGCGGGTGTCCGACTTGATCGACGAACTGGCATCGAAGCTCGCCGGGGAAGAGCATGGCGGCGGCGGCAAAAGTTGACTGCCGGACCCCCATCGGCTCACAAGAGAGGCGCCTGTCTGACGCGACTCCTATGCGAAGTCGTAGCCAGCTGAACTCTGGTTGAGGCCGCCCGCGGCGGACGACGCATGACTTGCTCACCGACTCACGCAGGAATAGCGTTGGCTCAGACCACAGCGAAAGGAGACCGCGTGTCCGAGCAAACGACTACTGGCTCGTTGGAGCCAGAGGTTCGCCGCATGTTCGAGCTCTTGGATGCTCTCGACACGGAGAGCCTCGGGGCGATGCTGACCGACGACGCGCAGAGCGTCGACGAGAACACGCGCGCGTGGACCCGGGGCCGCAGCGCGATCGAGGGCTACCTCTCCGAGCTGGAGGAAGCTGCCTCGGACGTGCACTCGCGGATCAGTGATTTCAACGAAATCGTCTGGGGAGACGTCGGTTTAGTCACCTTCATCCTCGACCAGACATACACGATGGGCGGCGAGGAGCGCAGCATTACGGCGCCGACCTCGTTTGTATTCCGCCGCGATAACGGCGACTGGAAGATCGCTCTGATCCATACGGTGCCCATACCCGAAGAGGGCTGATCGCACAGCCCCGCGGGAGCGCTGCGTCCACTGCTCGGCGCTACGACCGCTCGTCGGGCAACCGCCTCGACCCTGTGATCTGTCGAATCGCGCCGATCAGCCCGACATGGGAAACCGCGTGTGCCAGCTGGGCCCGCGACCCCGGCTCTAGGTGCGGAAGGAGATCGAGCTCGCCGCGATCGTAGGCCCGGTGATGCTGCCTGCACAACGGGATGACGCAGAGTGGATCGCCGCACCCGCCCAAGGAACGAGGGACTAGGTGCGCCGGATCGATACGCCGATCCGAGCCGCAGACGATGCAGCAAAGTCCGGCGACCGCGGCACGCTGGTTCGCGGTCGCGGCCATCGACGGTGTTCGCGCGAGCGGCTTGCTCCGCCGCAGCGGCGCCTTGGCGCGCAGCTGCGCGCGCCGACGAAGCGGTGTCCGCTTCATCACTGACCCTCCTACTTACGGCGCGACAGATGACGCCGCGCCAGTGGTTATCCCTGCTCGCCGGGCTCGAGCTGTGGCTCCGGAACCTCCCCGTCCCAGAAGGCATCCGCGGCTGAGTGGTTCTCCTGGGGAGCTTGGATCCGTCCTTGCTCGAGGAACCGCTCCAAGTCCGAGCGCAGGATGCGCACGCGCCGTCCAGCGTGGATCGCTGGCAGCTTCCCGGCATCGATCCAGTTCCTCACCGTCTGGTGGTTGAGCTTGAGCAGCTCAGCCACCTCAGCCACGGTTAGGAACTCGTCGTCGAGCAGGCCCATCGATGCGACGTTACCGGCAGTCGCCGGCGAGATAGGACCTTTGCGAGCCTCTCACACCCGTTAAGAGCGTTGCGCCGCCGATTTCCACCCCCCTTACTTGCGACGAACCGGCACCGCAGCGAGAATCAACCGGGCGATGCGGAAGTGGCCCTTGATCGGCTTCCTGGCCACATGTGGCGTCGTCGTTCTGCTCGCTCCGCCTGTGGCGGCGAGTACCCGGTCGTGCGGAACCATCCGCGCTCAGGGCACCAGGTTCGCGGTCACGGTGACGCATGGGCGGGCCAGTTGCGCCACAACGCGGCACGTCCTCAGCGACTTCTTCCACGGCAAAGGGAAGGTGCACGGCCCAGCGAACGGGCCGGCCTACAAGCAGTGGTGGGCGGTCGACGGCTGGGCCTGCGGCTACGGGACGGGTGGCGGTGGGTGCAGCCGGAGCGGGGCCAGGATCCGGGCGCAGCAGACCTGACGCGCTCAGATACGCCTCCCCCGCTCCCGGGATCGGCAAGCCGAGCTCGACCCCACGGGCCAGCTCACCGAAGGTCACGTCCACCCCGCTCCCTACCGTCCTCGGTCATGGGAGACACGATCCGAGTGCTCATCGCCGGCAACGAGCAACACATACCGCGCGAAATGGTCGGCTTTCACGCCACCATCGAGCTCGGAGCCCGAGTGGGAAAGAATCCGAGTGGGCTCACCCTGCGGCGAAAGCCCGACCAGGCATACCTGGGTGCATCGTCGCCTGTCGGCGATGTACTCGGAGATGGCGACGAGCTCGAGTTCGTTCCACATCCGGGTCTGCGCTCGGCCGCCTGAGACTCAGGACACCGATCGTCGCCGCGGCCCCACGATCGCATCCATGGGCGAGCGTTCGTCCGCCGCTTCACGCGCTGGCGACCCCCTCGTCTCTAATGCGATCGCGTGCCCGAGCGGCGTCTCAGTGACAAGAGCAATCGCCAGCGCGGTGTCGCGTTCCGCACGTGGGGGGACCGGACGCTGATGCCGTCGAGATGCCCGACACGCCACCGGCGCACTGACCGATGGCGTGTCCGCTTCGGCGAGAGCGTGCGCGGGTCAGCGGTTCTTCGCGACGCTGAAGCTCAGCCCGCTGTTGCGCTGGGTGAACGTGGCCCGACCGGCGCCCGGCGACGTCGTGTTCCAGCCCGGGATCGCCTTGCCGACACTGGCCAGGAAGCTGGTGAAATCCGCCGACGCCGTCCCGCAGTCCATGGTGTCGCTGGCGACCGTGTAACCGCCGGCGGGGAGGTACGCGCTCCCGACCCGGTCGTTGTGCAGGACGGTGAAACCGATGCCCGCACACGCGTTGAGTCGCGTCGACCCGCCGGTGCGCGATCCGGGCGCGACAACACGCAAGTTCGTCGCGGCGACCTGCCGGTTGCCGAAACGCAGCTTTACCGAGTAGGTGCCGGGCTCAGTCGCCGGCGGGACGCGCACCGTCGTGTGATAGATGCCCTCGACGAGCGCTGGGGTCTGGACGGCGGGCACCCCGGCGACGGCGCGTGAGGAGGCGATCGCGTCGGAGGTGATCGTGAGGTTCAAGCCGGCCCTTGCGTACGCAAGCCCGGAGATGGTCAGCTTCTGACCCGGCTGGGCCGTGCTTGCGCTGACCCCAATCGTGAAGGGCGCGCTCTTGGCGTGCACGATCGCCGACGTCACGGCGGCACCTCCGGATTGGGCGGCGAGCGCGGTGGGGACGCTGACGAGGACGGTCGCGGCGACGGCGCCGATCCCAACGAGCTTCAGCGAGGAGGTACGGACATGGGAATAGATGGACATGGGGTCTCCGTTTGAGTTTGAGTGGGCGCCCGTTAGTCAGGCATGTCATTGCGTGAATGCCACGGTCTCAGCCCGGCAGCGCGCTGCCATCAGTACCCTGATACGGCACTTCGTCTGCCCGCCTACTGAGACGCTGTCTCCGCCGAGTTGCATGCAGCCGGCGCTCCGGAGCTTCCGCCGACATCGTCCAGAGCCATCGCAAGGGACCCGTAGCCGGCGACGCTTCGGTTCAGTACTCGCCTACTGACGACATCAAGCGAGTGCGGAGGGATCGTTCGTGCGCGGCGACAAGTGACGCTCTTCGGCGTTACTTGGTGGGAGCCAATACCCGAGAGAAACGATCGCAGGGGCAGCGGCTCCGGTCATAGGTGGGCGCTGCCGAACTGTGAGCCGCGATTACTGAGCGGGCTCCGGGTCCGAATTGCAGTAGCCGGCCACTGAGGATGCGGCGGCACGGATGCGCCACGCTGCGACAGCCCGTAAGCCTCTCACCGAAGGAGCCACGCCGCCATGAGCACAACTGCCGTCAAACCGGGTCGGGACCCGATCGTGGACCAGTATCGAGCGTCGCGCACCCAACCAGGCGTCGCCGTTCTTGTGGTGGACGTCGACGCATGGCTACGCCCACGCTTGTGCCGTCTGCTGGAGACGGAGCCCCGGTTTCGCCTGGCCGGTTCGGCTGATAGCGCAGCGGAGGCCATGAGGATGACTGAACACGAACGGGTTGATCTAGCCGTGATCGGTCATCATCCACCCTCCCCGCGTGGATTGGGGTTGTGCCACGAGCTCAAGCGCAGCGCCTCACCTCCGGCGGTCGTAATCTGCGCGGCCTATCCGGATGCGGTGCTGAGCGCCTGCTGCGTTGTCGCCGAGGCCGACGCGTTGGTCAGCGTCTATGACTGCGACCTCGAGCTCGCCGGGGTGCTCGACCGGGTGGCGCGCGGAATTCGATTCCTGCCAACGGTGCCCCCGCGCGTCGCTGCGATGCTCCACCCGTGCTTGGAACCAGCCGAGCTCGCGATGTTCAGCATGCTGCTCGCGGGTCTCCCGGTATCCGATGTGGCGTGTGGGCTGAGGATGTCCCGCGCCGAGTTTGAATCACGACGTTCGGCCCTGCTCAGCAAGCTCGCAGCGCTGACTTCGACCAGCGTGAAGCACACCTGATCGCGCGCAGCGCGATCAGGTACGGAGGACCGAATGATTGTTTTTCAGGACAGCGAATTCCAGTTTGCGTTCGAGCGGGCGCTCGGCGCGAGCTATCGCCAGGCCGCTGATATCGGCGAGGTGCTGGCCGTCGCCGAGAGAATCGTCGACGCCGACGCCGACTCCTGGCTTGGCGAGTGGACGGCCATCGCCGGTGCAGCGTGGTGGGCCGGGCTTGGGGCACGCCGGAGCGCCCGGCGGGTCAGCGCCGTGGCCCATTTCCGGCGCGCCGCCACCTACTACGCCACCGCCCTGTCCCAGATCGTGCATTCGAGCGAACCCGAACGTCGGCTCGACCTGTGGCGACGCCAGCGGGCGTGCTGGGAGCAAATCCTGGAGCTGACCCCGCTGCCGGGCGAGCGTGTGGCCATCGCCTACGAGAACACGACGCTGCCCGGGTTCTTTTTCCCTGCGGAAAGGGGGGCGGGAAGGCGCCGTCCGCTCGTGGTCATCAACAACGGCGCTCACCGGGCCACCTCCGACATGTGGGCGCAAGCCGGGGCTGCGGCGGCCGAGCGGGGGTATCACTGGGTGACCTTCGACGGTCCCGGGCAGCAGGCGTCGCTGTTCAAGCAACGGATCCTCTTCCGTCCCGACTGGGAGAACGTTCTCACCCCGGTACTCGAAGCGATGCTCGCCCGGCGCGACGTCGACGCCGACCGAGTCGCCGTCGTCGGCGTCGGGCAGGGGGGCTACTGGGTCACACGTGCCCTGGCCTTTGAGCACCGGTTCGCCGCGGCGGTCGTCGACCCGGGGATCGTCGACGTCCTCACCGCATGGACCGATCGGCTGCCCACAGACCTCCGTGAGCAACTGCAAGCTGGGCGCCAGGCGGCCTTCGACCGAGAGATGCATCTGGCCGCACTGTTCTCACCGGCCACCGCCCAGTCCCTGCACTTCCACGGTGAGCCCTACGGCCACAACGGTGGTTCCGCGTTCCGGCTCTTCATGCGTGTTGCCGGATATCACCTCGGCGACGAGGTGCAACACATCGAGACGCCGTTGCTGATCACCGAATCAGAAGGCGAGCCATTCTGGCCAGGACAGTCTCGTCAGCTCTACGACCGGCTCCCCGGCTCCAAGGACATCGTGACCTTCACCGCACAGGAGGGTGCGGGAGGGCACGGTGAGCCAGTTGCCCACGCAGTTCGTGAGACGCGGGTCTTCGACTGGCTCGAAGACCACCTTCAATGACCAAGCGCTGGCTGGGGCTGCGGGGATGGATGTCGCGCGACGCGACCATCAGTGCAGCGTCGCCCGGAGCCCGATGATGAGTAGCCCCAGGAGCGCCCCGACGCTGATCTGACCCGCCAGATGGCGACCGGACTGTTTGGCTCTCACCCCCGCAACCACCTCGATCGTCACGATCATCACCGCAGAGGTCCAATCGCGGCGGTGACGCCCATCGCCAGCCGAACGCCGGTTGCCCAGGAGACCAGCACCACGAAGATGGGAAGCGCAGCTCCCGCCAGGATCGCCAGCTCGCTCGCCATCGTCTGGCGCAGCCCAGCCAGCGTGATTGGTTGGCTTCTCTGGAGACGCCGCGAGGCGAACTCCGCGTAGGAGTGCGCGAGCCAGTACAGCGCCAGCGCGATCAGGGCTGCGCCGATCGTCTCCAGATATGTCTCACGCTGCGTGCTCTCGACCGCGAGCACGGAACCGACAGCGACTGTGCCGTAGATCGCGGGGGCGAGATTCGGGACCGGGCGCGCGTTGAGATGGTCCAATGCGGAACGTTCGTCCAAGTTCACGTGAGAGCTCGCCTCGCATTGGGCACTGACCTGGGCCGCCGGGGCGTCATACGGCTTCCTTTCATTGCTGTTCGTGTCTGAAGCTGCGCCACATACGGTCTGCCGATGGCGTCGCCGTGTCGTCAGTAGGCGGCTACTGCATGACCGGTCCCGCTCTACTGAGCCCGGGGCCGCTCTGCCCAGATCTCGGCTGCGGACGCGCCTGTCGGGCAAACCGTCTGGCGCTACTGAGGCGCCGAGGAGCACCTATTGCAGTAGTGAGCTACTGACGACGCCAGCTGGCGCTTGGGGCAGGCTCGCCGTCATCACATGAGTGCAATCCGAGCGACCAGGAACCAAATGACCGCCCCGACCGACGATCCATACAAACTGCAGAGGCTGCTCAGCCGCCGCGGCTTTCTCGGCTTCTCGGGTCTCGGACTCGCCGCCGCACTTGGCGTCTCAGTTGAACCCGCGACCGCCACTCAGCACGCGAGGCGCCCTGTCGCGGGCGGCCTGAAGACAGCGAGCACGGAGTCCGGGTATCACCTCCCCTTCGGACTCGACGCGAGCTGCGTGCTGAGCGAGGATCACTTCCTGGTCAAGATCAAGAAGATCGATCCGACGAAGGACAAGGTCGTCGCCTACAGCCGCTCTGACGGCGAAGTGGAAGCATTGCTCTTGGAGGACGGGACGATCACGCAGGTGTATCGCGACCCCGCCACGGGCGGCGGTTGGAACAGCCGGCCGATCGCCTTCGGAGCCACTGACATGGTGGCGGGCGTTGCCGACAACAAGCAGGGTTACCCCACCCTGCATATCTTCTACCGCGCTTCCTCCGGGGCCGTGCAGCACCTGATCGAGGACCGCAGCGACGGGATCTCGAGCGCGACATTCACACCCATGGACGACACAGACTGGGGCGCTGAGGTGAAAGGACCGCTTCAGATCACCAACGACCTGTATCGCAACCTGCTGGTGTTCTGCATCACGCCCGCCTCGTCCCAGAGCGCGACCGATTCCAAGCTGGGATTCACTTGGACGGGTTGGGGCCTGCCTGGCGGGCAGACCCAATCCGGGATCCTGAGCGGTTTCGGCCTGTATCAAGCCCACGGAAGCCTGACCACCGGTTCGGCGGCGATCAGCTATTCGGCCGCGGCATTTTTCGGCAATCCCGGCCTGGTGGTGTATATCCCGACCGCGAGCGGAGTCCAGATCTACAAGTACGTACCCGACGTCAAGACCGAGCATCTGTCACTCAACGTCAAGGCAGACAAGTTCGCCGTGCAGCCACCGAGCTTCGATCCGCCGTTCGCTCCCGAACATGTGGTCGTGGAATCGGTCGACTATCTGTTCAGCCCCAACGTGAACTTCCTGCCTACGGCGATCGTTCGCGGCGCCAACCAGGACCTCTACGCCCTCACCGTCGACTATCTGAAGGAGACCCCGTATCTCCAGCAGCTGCAGCTGCCCAAGGACGTCAAGCGCGAACCTGGGAACTGGGACTGGGAACCGAGCAACGTCAACCTGGGCGAGAACAACTACCTGAAGACCAACACCCTCCTCAACTTGTTCTTGGTCAGCGGCGGCACGCTCAGCGTCGTGCGTCAGGTTGACCTCAACAACGCCAACAAGAACTCGATCACGCCGGTATACAACCCAGCATTGCCGCTGCAGGGCGGTGTCGCCGCAGTCAGCAGCCAGACCAGGGCATCGGGCGCCGATGAGCTAATCGTCGTCGACCGCGACGGGAACCTGGAGGTGCTGACCAAGCGCGCCGACGACGGCTGGACCGCGAACCAGATCCGCCTGCCGGACACCGAGCCGGCGCAGGTCAGCACCTACCGGGTTCAGCTCACTCTGTCTGACAATTGGGGAGCGCGCGTGCCGAACAAGCAGCTCCAGGTGACCGCCTCAACGCCGGCAATCGCGCTGCTGAACGGTCAGGGCGTCGGATTGTCGGGAACCCCGATGACGTTCACCACCGGCCGGGACGGAAAGGTGACGATCCCGATCGTGGCCGACGGACTCTCGGCACCTAAGCTCACCGTCAGCGGTGGCGGCCTGGATACGCCGGCGACGGTGTTCCCGAGCGCCCCAGTCAACGACTACATGACCGGGACGGTCACGCTCAACTACCTTCCGCTGATCGCCGGCAGCACGCTGTCCCGCGCGACGACGCCCAGCGGCGCGACCGTCTTTCCCCAGGCCAAGCAGGACAGCGACCTCGCCGCCAAGGCCGCCACCGTGCTGTCCGCAGCGGCTGCGGCCGGGGCCAATCCCACCGTCAGCGGACAGGTCGCTCCCACGGTCCGGGCCGAGGGTCTCGACGGCATCGGTACTCACCGCCACGACGCGCGGATGCCACGCGAGACCGTCACGCTGGGTCCGCGGGAGGGGCGAGCCGTCGCCACCTTCGAGGTCGACGGGATCGAACTGTCGTTCAACGAGCTGACGCACGATGCTCTGTACGCCATCAAGAAGGGCGCAGCCAAGGTCAGCGAGATCGCGGTCACCTGGGACACGAACCTCAAGCGCTGGGTGAGCACGATCACCGCCGACTTCGATGCCTGGTCGCACCAGGTCCTCAGCGTCACGATCCAGGGTCTGGACGATGCGGCCCACATCCTCCACGGCGTCGTCAACAAGCTCGGCGCCGTACTCACCGACGTCATCGACTGGCTCAAAGTGCATGTGCTCAAGCTGCTGGCTGACACGGTGACCCTCGCCTCCCGGTACGACGGCTGGCTGCTGCAGATGAGCGAGGAGCTCTCGCGCCTGACTCAGAGGGCCAAGAGCGGCGCCGGCCGGTGGATCCCGGAGCAGGAAGACGAGATCCGCAAGGCGCTGGACAAGCTGAAGGCGCAGTTGGGCTCGAGGTCCGTCTCGTCCTTCGCGCAGCACCCGAAGGTCAGCACCGATGACGCAGACGCGCCGCCCCCGCAGCAGCCGACGAGCGCCAACGCGAGTTGGCTGCTGGAGAAGGTAGGCGACTCCGGCGTCGCCCTCGCCACCACGCCGTCGGTCGACGACGCGCTGAACACCCTGATGAAGCAGGCCGAGGGCAGCATCGCCTCCGTCGGCCAGGACTTCATGAAGGCCGCCAACAAGTTCAGAGACAACCTGGCCAGCCTGGTCTCCAACCCCAAGAACTTCGGCAACGCGGGCATCGGTGATCTGATCGACGCACTCGGCGAGTTGATCGCGGCGGGGTTCGACGCGGCCGAGGGACTGATCGACCTCGTGTTGAATCTGACGCTGGTCGCGATCTCGGCCTTCCAGGCGATCCTGAGGACTCCAGTCAGCAACCTGCCGTTGCTCGGATCGCTGCTGAAAGCGGCGGGCATGTCCAGCGCGCCCACGATCGGCGGCCTGGTCACGCTGCTCGTTGCTTTTCCCACCGTGCTCGGCTACAAGCTGGCCCACTTCGACGCTGACGCGGTCCCGTTCGAGAACGCGAAGACGAGCTCGGTCCTCCGAGTCGCGGACGCGGCGGACGATCTCAGCTACGTCACCTTCGCGGCGACATCGTTCTGGGCGTTGATGGACACGATCGCGGCGAGCATGGTCTTCAACGGGGACGAGCCGCCGACGTTCTTCGCCTGGGTCGACATCGTCGCGCCCGCCGCGATCAGCGCGCTCACGGTCCCAGCCCACGACGACGGCCTCCCGTTCAGTTCGACGATCAAACTCGATGACGACGCAGACGTGCTGACGGCTGTCTCCTGGGCGACCGGAGCAGCACCCGGCGTCCTTGCCGGCATCGCCTATTACATCGGAGCGAAATACGGAGAGGCGAGCGGCGAAGCGGCGACCGACAGCTGCCTGTTTCTGACCTCGCTGTCCGGCCTCTTCGCCGCCGGCCTCGGCGTCGCTGCCGCGTTGGACACCAGCTCCAGCCCCGCGGATGCGGCTGAGCCCGCCGTGCTCGCGGTGCTGGCCAACGTCGCCCCGATCCTCGCCTGGGGCCTGACCAAGGAAATCGTCACCAGCACTGAAGGCATTTCGGCCGTTCTTGCCGGCGCGATTGGCGGTGCCTGCACGTTCGTCGCCTCGGCCATCGACAGCTTTGGCGTGGAGTGACGCACAGGCATCGCCTCACGCGGACCCAACCAATCACCAGACAAAGGAGACGCTCATGCTGTCCGGCTTTGAAAACCCATTTCACCTTCTAATCATCGCGCTGGTCGTGCTGCTGTTGTTCGGCGCCAAACGCCTGCCCGAAATGGGCCGAGCCCTCGGCAGCGGCATGCGGGAGTTCAAGGACGGCGTGCTCGGCCGCGACGAGCGCGCACCCACTCACGCCGTCCTCGAGCCCTCCTCTGAGGCCGGTGATCGCGCCCGGCACGCCACTCCGGGCGGTTGAGCACCAGCGATCCCGAGCGCACTGCCGGAGCTTCTCGATCGGCACGGTCGTCGCTAGTCTGATGCAATGACTGTCACCGGGGCGCGTGCCGGTCGGGGCGGCGCTCATGTCTGGCCGCTGATCGGGCGTGATGTGGAGCTCGAGCGGATCGCGACCGTCAGGTCGGATGGAACTTGTCCAGCCGTCGCCGTGATCGCTCCCCCGGGGGTTGGAAAGTCCCGTCTGGCGCGAGAGGCGATGGCCGCTGCGGCCGAGGATGGGGCCATGGTGAGCTGGATCCAGGGCACGCGAAGCGCGGCTGCGGTGCCGCTCGCCGCGTGCGCCGAACTGCTGCCGCCCGACGCTCGCGCCGACGACCCCCTGCTGGAACTTCAACGCACGAGCAGCATGCTCAAAGAGCACGCCGCCGGTCGACCAATCGCGATTGGCGTGGACGATGCCCAGCGGCTGGACCCGGCCTCCGCGGCGCTCATTCTTCAGCTCACGCTCACCGACACCGCGTTCGTGCTGGCGACCATCCGGTCTGGGGAGCCGTGCCCGGACGCGGTGCAGTCGCTGTGGAAGGACGCGGGCGCCGAGCGGATCGAGTTACTTCCGCTCTCCGAACCCCAGACCGGGGAGCTGATCGAGGCCGTCCTCGGCGGACCGGTGGAGCAGCGCGCCCGCCGCTGGATCTACGACAGCTCACAGGGCAACGTGCTCTACATCCACGAGCTCGTCAGGGCCGCCGTAGACGCGGAGGCGTTCGTCAACGTCGACGGATACTGGCGGCTCACGGGGCGCCCGAGCCCGACCGCGTCGTTGACCGAGTTGATCGGTGGCCGCCTGTCGGAGCTGGCTGCTGAGGAGCGGTACGTGATCGAGATGCTCGCTCTCGGCGAACCCCTACGCCTGGCAGAGCTCGTATCGCTGGCCGGCGCAGAGGCAGCCACATCGGTCGAAGCGCACGGGATGGCGGCGGTGGACGGCGTCGGCCAGGCGGCGACGATTCGACTCGCACACCCGCTCTACGGAGACGTGGTGAGAACGTCGATGCCGGCGATCAGAGCCGCCCAAATACGCCGGGACCTGGCCCACACGGTGCAGCAGCGCTCCAACCGCTCCCGGGAGGACGCCTTGCTGATCGCGCGCTGGCTGCTCGACGCCGGCGACCGTGTCCCCACCGAGCTGACCACCGAGGCGAGCGCGGCGGCGATCGCGGCCGGCGACCCAGAGCTCGGCGAGCGGCTCGGTCGCATGGCCCTCGAGGAGGGCGCCGGTACCCGCGCCGCGCTTCTGGTGGCACGCGCCTGCGCCGTTCGCCAGCGGTACGAGGACGCCGAGGCCGTCCTGGCGCCGCTGGAAGGAACCTGCGAAACGCAGGAGACCGCCCTCGCCTACCTGCAGCAGCGCGTCGTCGGATTGATCTGGGGGCTGCGCCGCCCGCAGGACGCCATGGCGCTGGTCACACGGGCCCTCGACTGGTGGGACGAGCCGCGTTGGCGCCAACGGCTCACGCCGCTCCGGATCCGCGGTCTCGCGACGACCACCGACTCGCGCACCGCCGCTGAGGTTTCCGGGGAGGCGCTCGCCGACCAGACACTCGAGCCGGAGGTGCGACGACAGGTGGAAGTCGTCCACGCCGTTCATCTCTTCGGCGCCGGCCAAGTACGTCGCGCCTGCGAGCTGATCGCCCACCTACGGCCGCCGATACCCCTGCGGGACGAGATCGACGAGCTGGCGATGATCGCATGCTGCAGGGCCGGGATCGAGTCGGGCTGGGAGATCGACGAGGTCGAGCGCTGGATGAGCCGCGCCTCGAGGGAGGCGATTCGTACCTACGATGAAACGGCCGCCGGGATCAGCGCGAGCACGCTAGGTGCCGTCGCGATGCTACGGGGGCGATATGTCGACGCTGGCCGCTGGTTGAGGGAAGCGATCCGGCACCTGGAGTACCACGATCCGTTCTGGACTCTCAAGTGCACCCACGCACTCTTGGCCGGGGTCGCCTACCAGCTTGGAGATCGCAAGGCTGTGGCCGCAGCGATGGAGCGCTGCCGAGCGACGATCACCAGCGAGCTGGCTGGTTGGGAGCGGGCGTATGTGGTGCGGGGCGAGGCATGGCTCGCGCTGGCCGAGGGCGATCCGTCCCGGGCCCAGCAGCTCCTGGTTGATGCCGCGGAGGGATACGCCGCCGGTCCGCTCTACGCCGCCCAGCTCTACCACGAGGCGATGCGCGCGGGCGCACCCCCACGCCGGATCCACCCGCCGCTCGCCGCGCTGCGCGAGGAATGCGACGCACGGCTGGTCCAGGCCTATGCCGATGAGGCGGCGGCCCGCGCCTCGCAGGACCCCGCGGCCGTGCTGACCTGTGCCGAGGAGTTCGAAGCCATCGGCGCGCTCCCCCACGCCTCCGAGTGCGCGGCGGCTGCCGCGGAGCTCTTCGTACAGGCCGGCCGCCAGGACTCCGCGCGGCGCGCGGCCGCGCGGTCCAGAGAACTCCACAGCGGCTGTCAGGGCGGATCCGCACCCGAGATCCGCGGTCTCGACCCCGACGCTCTCAGCCTCACGAACCGCGAGCGACAGCTGGTGGAGCTCGCGGCGCAGGGTCTGTCCAACATGGAGATCGCCGATCGCCTCGTGCTATCGGTACGGACCGTCGAATCCCACCTGTATCGGGCGATGCAGAAGCTCGGGGTCAATGATCGTCGCGAACTCGGTGCCACGCGGGGTTGAGGGAGGCCGGCGTCAGACGATCTCGAGTGACGGGCTCGAGGCCGTGTCGGTGATCGTGGAGCGCTCAAGGCCGTGTGTTGACGCCGCTGGCCGGCGTGTAGCGAGCACGACGAGGGTCGTAGCCGCGGCGAGGAGGACGGCGCCGGCGCCCGTGAGCAGTGCGATGTGCATCGCACTGACGAACGCCGTGTGCGCGCGGTCGGCCGCTTGCGCGCCGAGGCGTGAGGCGGCCGCGTAGGACCGTTTGACTTCGCTCGCGACCCTGCCGGGCAGTCCGCTGAGATTGACCTGACTGGCGTAGGTGGAGGTGAGGATGCTGCCGATCACCGCGATCCCGGTCGCGCCGCCGACTTCACGGGAGAGGTCGTTGAGCGCCGAGCCCACGCCCTGCTGGGCGGGTGGGAGCGCCTCGGTGATCGCGCTGGTCGCCGGCGTCATCGCGGCTCCCATCCCGATTCCGAGCACGACGAGCCCCGCGGCCATCAGCGCGTATGGCGTGTCGGTGCCGGCCCGGGCGATGATCGCCAGGCCCGCCGAGACCAATGCCAGGCCACCGGCGCACACGGTGCGGGTGCCGTAGCGGGCGGTCAGCCCGGGTGCGAGCCGGGACGTGGGCACCATGACAGCCGCGAGCGGAAGAACTTGGACGGCGGCGAGCAGCGGCGTGTCGCCGCGGACCAGCTGCAGGTACTGCATACCGATGAACGTGAAGCCGAAGAAGGCGAAGAACTGGACGAAGATGGACATGCTCCCTGTCGCCAGCCGCCGGTTGCGAAAGACGCGCGGGTCGAGCAGGGGCGCCGCCTGGCGCAGCTCCCAGAGGACGAAGCAGACCAGCAGCACCACTGCGAGCGCCAGGCCGATGACGGTCCGAGAGGCCAGCCAACCGTAGGTGGGCGCCTCGATCACCGAGAACACCAGCGCGACCAGCGCCGCCACCGCGATGACAGCGCCGACGACGTCCAGGCGGGGCGCGTCATGGTTGGCTGACTCGGGCACGTACCGCAGCGTTCCGACCAGCGAGACAGCAGCGAGCAGCACGTTGAGCCCGAAGATCGATCGCCACGAGAATGCGACGAGCAGCGTGCCGGCGGCCACCAGCCCGAGGATGGCGGCGCCGCCGCCGACCGCGGACCAGATGCTGACCGCGCGAGTGCGCTCGGAGGCGGGAAACGTGCTGGTGATCGTCGACAGCGTTGCCGGCATCACGAGCGCCGCGCCGAGCCCCAGGGCTGCGCGGAGGGCGATCAATTCGGTCGCAGAAGTGGCGGTCATCGCGATCGCCGAGCCGGCGCCGAAGATCAATAGACCGACGATTAGAGCCATCCGGCGGCCGTAGCGATCGCCGAGCCCGCCCCCGGGCAGCAGCAGCGAGGCGAACGCAAGCGAGTAGGCGTCGATCACCCAGGTCAGATCGGTCTGCGAGGCGTGCGTGTCGCGTGCGATGTCGGGCAGCGCGACGTTCAAGGACGCCATCGCCGCGACCACAGCCGCGAGAGCGAGGCACACCACAGCAGTGATCACACCGTGGCGCGAGGACTGTGCGCGACTGGCCATCTTCGATCCTTTCTTAGACCTGGTTGACGCCCTCAACCTAGAATCGGACCGCCGCCCTCACATCGATTGGATCCCTAGTCGCGTCCCTGATCGATCGTTAGGGGGCGCATTCGCGCCGTCGCGAGACGGGGGCGTAGGATTGACCGATGCTGGTCGGCCGCGATCCCGAGCAGCGGTTGATCGAAAGCTTGCTCGAGGACGCCCGCGACGGCGCGAGCGCAGCGCTGCTGATCCGTGGCGAGGCTGGCATCGGAAAGACCGCGATCCTCGAACACGCGGCCGAGGCGCCCGGGTTTCGAACGCTCCGCTGCACCGGGGTCGAGTCCGAGCACGACCTTCCGTTCGCCGGCTTGGAGCAATTGCTGCGGCCGCTGCACGGCCTGGTCGACCGGCTGCCCGGCCCGCAGGCCTCCGCGCTCAGGAGCGCGCTCGGGGTGAGCGGCGAGCACGTGGAGGATCGGCTGCTGCTGGGACTGGCCACCCTCAACCTCCTCGCCGAGGCGACCGCAGATGGCCCGCTGCTGTGCACTGTCGACGATCTGCAGTGGGTCGATGGCCCCTCGGCCCAGGCGCTGCTGTTTGCCGCGCGGCGGCTGGGTGCCGAGGGGGTGGTAATGCTGTTCGCGGTGCGTGACGATCCCGGCAGCTGGTTCGAGGCCCCCGGGCTCGAGCAGCTGACCCTCGACCCGCTGTCAGATGCGGCTGCGGGCGAGGTGCTGGCGAATAGCCGAGGTGCGATCCTCAGCGAGGCCATGCAGCGCCGGCTGCTCGCACAGGCGGCAGGCAACCCGCTCGCGCTGCTCGAGCTACCCGCAGAAGACGGGACCGCCAGCGACGTGACGGCGATCGAGGCCTCATTCCGTGCTCGAGTGCTGGGGCTGCCGAGCCAGACACGCCGTCTGCTGCTGCTCGCCGCCGCGAGCGAGACCGGGGAGGGAGCGACGTGGACCGAGCTCGCCCGCCTCGGCGACCTGACCACGGAGGCTCATCGCGCGGGCGTAGAGGCGGGCCTGATCAGCGATCTCGACGCGGTCGTGTTTCGTCATCCACTCGTGCGCTCGGCCGTGTACAACGCCTCGTCGCCTGCCGAGCGCGCCGAGGTCCACGGTCTGCTGGCATCGTGCGCAACCGATCCCGTCGCGCGGGCCTCCCACCTGGCCGCCGCGACGAACGAGCCTAACGAGGCGCTCGCCACGGAGCTCGAGCAGGCAGCCTCGGCCGCGAGCCGGCGGGGTGCGTTCGCGTCGGCCGCGAACGTCCTGGTGCGCGCCGCCGAACTGTCGACCGATCCCAGCGGCCGCGTTCGCCGGCTGATCGCCGGCGCTCAGGCGTACTTGGAGGCAGGGGACTCCGATGCGGCATCTCGGCTGGCCGACGCGGCGCTCGCGGGCGCTCGTGGCGGCTCGGAGTGGGCAGCGCTCGCGCTGGTCAAAGGTGCGCTCGAACTGCAGCGAGGAACGCCGGGGGCGGCCTATGAGGTGCTGGTCGCCGGTGCGCACGCAGCAGCCGAGGAAGACCCCCCGCGCGCGCTCGAGCTCCAGGCCCATGCGATGACCCCGGCCTTCGTTGCGGGCTGGCCTGAGCGGGCGTTCCGCGAGGCCCACGAGTTCGTAACGGGTCTCCCGCCCACGGGGCGGCCATACGAGCCCTTCCTGCGGCTGTTTCTCGGCGTGATGGTGACCGCCGAGGCCGGGTCTCGAGACGCTGCACGCGAGCAACTCGTTGAGGCTGTCCGCGTCGGAGCCGCGGTGGACGATTTTCGGTTCATGACCTGGGCAGGGATCGCCAGCGCGTATCTCGGAGATCTGCGCAGCGCCCGCGACCTGTACGCCCGCGCGGCCGCGTTGGTGCGGGCGGCGGGATCCTTCAACACGCTTCCGCTGGCCCTGCTGGGACCGGCTCGGCTCGACATCAACGCTCGGGCGTTCGACGAGGCCGAGGAGTGGGCGAGGGAGGGGATCGAGCTCGCGCGCCAGCTCGGGCAGGAGAACTTCGAGACCTGCTTCTCGGCAATTCTGGTTCGCTGTCTGGCAGCGCGCGGCCAGATCGACGAGTGCCGCGAGCTGGGCGAGACGACGCTGAACCGAGCGCTCGCCCACGGGCTCGCGGTCGCTGCTGATGACGTTCGCCTGGGAATCGCGGAGCTCGAGCTGTCGCTCGCCCACGGCGCGGCCGCCCGGGACATGCTCCAGGCGGTGTCGCATCCGCTGTTCAGGCTCCGGACTGCTCCGATGCTGGTGGAGGCGCTGGTTCTGAGCGGTGACCCCGAGTCAGGGCGGGTGGCCCTCGACGCGCCCTCGGACTTGAGCGAGCAGAGACACGACCCCCGCCTCCTGGGGGTGCTCGCGCGGACGCGTGCGCTGCTGGCGCCGTCCCCGGAAGCGGCCGACGCGATGTTCCTGGAAGCCCTCTCGCACCTGCGGCACCACGCGCCCCCGTTCGAGCGCGCGAGGACCGAGCTCGCCTACGGGGAATTCCTGCGTCGCGAACGGCACAGGACGGAGGCACGCGTCCAGCTGCGCGATGCGCTCGCTACATTCGAGGGCCTGAACACGCCGCGGTGGGCCGACCGGGCGCGGGCTGAACTCGAGGCAACAGGGATCACGGCGCGCAAGCGTGATCCTTCGACGCTTGACGACCTGACTCCCCAGGAGCTGCGGATCGCCAGGCTCGTCGGTGGCGGCGCGAGCAACCGCGAGGTCGCTGCCCAGCTGTTCCTGAGCCCCAAGACGGTGGAGTACCACCTGCGCAAGGTGTTCCAGAAGCTCGGCGTGTCCTCGCGCGTCGAGCTCGCGCATCGGCAGCTGCAAGCCGCGGCCGACCGCGCAACAGACTAGGGACAAGACCAGGGAAGCGCCCGAGCCGAAGACGCCCACGCGGCCCTAGCGTCGGCGGTCATGACACCTCCAGCGCAATCACCACCTGAGATCCAGGCTCGCGACGCCACCACCTTCGATCCTCTCGCGGGACTCGACGACCTGCTGTTGGACGTCGGCCTGTCCGGAGCACAGACAGAAGGCAGCGTGACGTTCACTGGCCAGGATCCGATTCTGCCCGCCGCGCACCGCCTCGGTGCCTGCATCGGCATCCCCATGATGGCGGCCGCCGTTGCCGCGGTCGCCCTCCACCGCCACCGCCGTGGCCCGGGGCAAGATCTCGAGTTGGACCTGCGCCAAGCGGTCCACGGCATCAACCCGGCTGCCTTCTGGCACCCCACCCTGAACGGAGAGCCGGCCCCGCATCCGCTGGTATTCGACAATCCGTTTCTGATCCTGCCCTACCGCACAGCGGACGGCGGCTGGGTCATGGCGTCAGGGGTCTACCCCCACCTCGCCGCCTCATGGTGCCGCTTCCTGAACGTCCCCCCCGACATGGACAAGGTCGCCGCGAGCGTGGCGCGATGGGACGGGTTCGAGCTCGAGGAGGCCGCGAACGCCTGCGGCCTGCCGGTGTGCGTGGTGCGCACTCCGGCGCAGTGGCTCGCGCATGAGCACGGCGCGCTTATGGCACGCCAACCGGTGATCGGCCTGGAGCGCATCGGCGATGCTCCGGCGCAGGACTTCGGCCACGCCGAGCGTCCGTTCGACGGGGTGCGCGTGCTGTCGTTCTCACACGCCGTCGCCGGTCCCACGGTAGGCCGGACGCTGGCTGAGCACGGAGCCGACGTGCTGTGCGCGACGCGCCCCAACGACTACGAGCACGAGTTCATCTACGCCGAGGCCAACGTCGGCTCCCGCAGCGCTTACATCGACCTCGCGAGCGCGGCCGGGCAGGAGCGGCTCGCCTCGCTGCTGCCCGATACCGATGTCGTGGTCAACAACCACCGGCTCGGGAAGCTGGAGCGCCACGGCCTCGAGCCTCGCGAGCTGGCGAAACGACGCCCCGGTCTCGTGTACGTGTCGGTCACCTGCTACGGGTCCAGTGGCCCGTGGGCTGGTCGCGGAGGCTTCGACATGAATGGATCGGCTGCCTCGGGTCTGATGACGATCGAGGGAACCGAGGCCGAGCCCAGGCTGCCCGTCACCGGACTGATCAATGACTACATCACCGGCTACATGGGTGCGATCGGGGCCATCGCCGCGCTGGTCAAGCGGGCCACCGAAGGTGGCTCGTGGCACGTCACCGTCAGCTTGACGAGAACCGCCATGTGGTGCGGATCGCTCGGCCTCGTCGACCCGGCGCTGGCGGGCCGAGGCGACGAGCACACCCCTCGCGAGCCGCTGGCCTACGACGCTCCGAGTCCGCTCGGGGACGTCCACATGCTCGCCCCGCCCGTGCGCTTCTCGCATACCCCGCCCTCGTGGACCGATCCGATCCTGGTCCCCCGGGGATCAGGTCTCGCCCATTGGCGATCAGGGCCCACAGCGCGGTGAAGGAGGAGCCTGGATTCAAGAACCGGATCGCGACCGTCGCAAGCTGGACAGTCGCGTTCATCGGCCGCGGAGGACCCGAGCGAGCGATCACTGCCCATCAGGCGCTCGTATCTGCGATCGAGGCCACCGACCGGCCGCCCCACGCGAGCTCGAGCCCGCGGAGCGAAACGTGAACAGCGAGCTGCTGGCTGGCATCCGCGTTCTCGAGCTCTCGCAGTTCGTGGCGGCGCCGCTGTGCGGACTCTCGCTGAGTGAGATGGGGGCGGACGTGATAAAGGTCGAGCCGCTCCAGGGGGAGCCTACGCGGACGTTCCCTCCGCTGTGGGCGAACGGTGAGAGCGGCTTCTTCCACATGCTCAATCGAGGCAAGCGGAGTCTCGCCCTCGATCTTTCCGCTCCGGCGGCTCGGATGCTCATCTTCCGGCTGATCGACACGGTGGACGTGCTCATCGAGAGCCTCGGGGTCGCGGCCCGGTGGCTGTCCGCCGAGGAGGCGATGGGACGCAACGAGCGCCTCGTGTGGTGCTCGGTGACTGGACTGGGCGCCGCTGCTCGCGAGCGCGCGATGGATCCCACGCTCCAAGCAAGGATGGGACTGATGGCGCTCACCGGTCACCGGGATGGACCGCCACTGCGGGTTCCGGCGCCTGTGGTCGACCTGATGACGGGCTCCCATGCAACGCAGGAGATCCTTGGTGCCCTGTTCTCACGCGAGCGCGGCGGGCGAGGGTCATTCCTCGACTGCGCTCTGCTCGATGCAGCCGCGACCGTCAGCGCCCCGGTGGGAGTGATGGCGCTAGCGGGAGAAACCCCGCGACGTTTCGGCTCCGAAAGCGAGTACTACGTCCCCTCCGCTGTGTTCGCTGCCGGGGACGGCCGCTACGTCTCGGTCGTTGCTCTGACCCACCGGCACTGGTTAGCCCTCTGCGCGGCGCTGGGCCGAGAGGAATGGTCGAAGGACCCGCGCCTTCAGAGCAACCATAGCCGCCTGCTGCATCGCGAGCTGCTCCACGGGATGATCCAGGAGGAGCTGCTGACCCGTCCGGCGGAGCATTGGGCGTCATGCATCCCCGCCGCCGGTGGCTTCTGCGAGATCGTGCGGGAGATCGAGGACGCGTGGGGCGACCCCCGGCTCGCCGCGCGTGGACTCATCGGACGTCTCGAGGATCGGAATCACTCCGCGGTGGTGCCGGTCCTTCCGTTCGGCGGCCCGCGACCTCACGCCGGCCTGCGCACGCTCGATCCCGCCCCAAAGCTGGGGCAGCACTCGCGGCAGGTCGCGACCGAGGTTGGCCTGGGGCCGGCTGAAATTGACGCACTCGAACGTTCGGGCAACCTCGTTCACGCCGAGGAGCCGTGAGTGCCGGGCCAACCGCATCGCACCGCAACGCAGCTCGACGGAGATGGCCGGCGCCACGGGTGCGATGACCCCAGTCGCGAGCGGGGAGGCGTTGCTCGCCAGCACCGCAGACTAGGGACCAGACCAGGGAAGCACCCGAGGCGAGCCTCCCGCTGTGGACATACCGTGCCGTCCATGGTCTCCTCGGTAGCAGAACCCGAGTGCAGCTTCGATCAATGCCGACCGTGGTCAACTGCTCGACAGCTGCCGCCGGGGCCCGGCGTCGGGAGGCGATCTCGGCGACGCCCTTCAGGCGCCAGCACGCGTGCGGAATCAAATAGTGAAAGGAACGAGTGATGGGTGAGTTGGACGGTCGGGTTGCGGTGATCACCGGCGCGGGGCGCGGGTTGGGCCGCGAGCATGCGCTGCTGTTCGCAAACGAGGGGGCCAGGGTCGTCGTCAACGACCTCGGTGGTGGCCATGACGGCCGCGGCGCTGATGCCGGACCTGCCGCGGAGGTCGCGGTCGAGATCCGCCGGTCCGGCGGAGAGGCGGCGGTCGACACTCACGACGTCTCGACTTGGGACGGGGCACGGCAGCTGATCGCCGACGCCGTCGAGACGTTCGGCCGAGTGGACGTCCTCGTCAACAACGCGGGCATTTTGCGTGATTGCTTTCTGTCCTCGATGAGCGAGGAGGAGTGGGACGCGATCATGCGCGTGCACCTGAAGGGACACTTCGCGGTGCTGCGCCATGCAGTCGATCATTGGCGCGAGCGCAGTAAGGGCGGCGAGCAGGTACGCGCGTCGGTGGTCAATACCGCCTCGCCCTCGGGCCTGCTCCTAGCCAACCCCGGGCAGGCGAACTACGGGGCGGCGAAGGCCGCGATCGCAACGCTCACGCAGGTCGCCGCCAGGGAGCTCGGGCGCTACGGCGTGCGCGTCAACGCGATCGCGCCGGCGGCGCGGACTCGGCTGACGTTGGCCACGCCCGGGCTGGGCGACGCGCTCGCGCCGCCAACCGATGGCAGTTTTGATCAGTGGGATCCGGCGAACGTCTCGCCGCTGGTGGCGTATCTGGCGACCGAGGACGCCGCAGTGACCGGCGAGGTGTTCTTAGTGCAGGGCGGGCGCGTCCAGCGGCTGGAGGGCTGGCGGGTCGCAGACGAGATCGTCAATGCCGCCGAGAGGCCGACGGTCGCGGCGCTGCGCGAGCGGCTGACGCAGCCGGTCGCCGCGTGAGCAACGGGAGCCCCACGATGAGCAACCGGACATTTGTGATTGGGGTCGGCATGACGAAGTTCGACAAGCCGGGAACCAAGGAGGGCGATTATCCGGACTGGGCCGCAGAGGCCGGCCAGAAGGCGCTGACCGATGCCGGGATCCCCTACGAGGCAGTCGAGCAGGCATTCGCTGGCTACTGCTACGGCGACTCGACCTACGGACAGCGCAGCGTCTACGGCCTGGGTCTCACGGGGATCCCGGTCATGAACGTCAATAACAATTGCAGCACGGGGTCCTCGGCGCTGTGGCTGGCCCGCCAGGCAGTCAAGGGTGGGTTGGTCGACTGCGCGCTGGCGATCGGCTTCGAGAAGATGGAGCGGGGGTCGCTCGGGGTCAAGTACACCGATCGCACCAACGCGCTTGATCGCCACGCGATGCGGATGTTCCAGCTGCGCCAGCCTGAGGACGCACCCGGCGCACCGCAGATGTTTGGCAACGCGGCGCGCGATCACATCGAGAAGTACGGCTCGGGCCCGGAGCACTATGCGTGGATCGGCTGGAAGAACCACAAGCACTCGGTCAACAACCCCTACGCGCAGTTCCAGCAGGAGTACTCGCTGCAGGACGTCAAGGACGCGCGGATCATCCACGCGCCGTTGACCAAGCTGCAGTGCTCGCCGACGAGCGACGGCTCGGCGGCGGCGCTGGTTGCGAGCGAGCGATTCGTGGACGATCACGACCTCTGGGCCCGGGCGATCGAAATTGTCGGTCAGGCTGTCGTGACCGATCTACCGAGCTCGTTCGACGAGGAGGCCGACTGCATCAAGATCGTCGGTTTCGACATGTCGCGCGAGGCGGCGCGGCGGGCATACGAGGAGGCGCAGATCGGACCGGATGATGTCGACGTCTGCGAGCTGCACGACTGCTTCAGCGCCAACGAGCTGATCACGTATGAGGCGCTCGGGTTCGTTGAGGTCGGCCATGGGCACGAGCTGGTGGAGCGCGAGGCCACGACCTATGGCGGTGACGGACCCCTGGTAAACCCGTCCGGGGGCCTGATCAGCAAAGGCCATCCGCTCGGGGCGACCGGCCTGGCGCAGTGCTCGGAGCTGGTCTGGCAGCTGCGCGGCTCCGCCGACGCGCGTCAGCTCGACGGAGCCAAGGTCGCGCTGCAGCACAACATCGGCCTGGGCGGTGCCGCCGTCGTGAGTATCTATAAGAAGCCGGTCGCCTGATGCCGGTCGCACTGACAGATGAACAGCGGAACTTCCGCGACGCGATCCGCGCGTTCGCGCTGCGAGAGCTGGGAACACGGGAACGCAGATGCGAGCTGACCGCTGGCTTCACCCGCCACCACAATGAAGAGATCTATCGGGCGATGGCCGACAACGGCTGGATCGGGGTTGGCATTCCCGAGCAGTACGGTGGCTCCGGCGGTGGCACCGTCGAGATGTGCGTCCTGCTCGAGGAGGCCACCTACGGGCGCGTGCCGTTCGCCGGCTACGGGACCAGCCGGATCGTCGCCGGGCCGTTCGAGCGCTTCGGCACGGAGGCGCAGAAGCACGAGGTCCTGACGGCGATCGCTTCGGGGGCCGTCGAGGCGATCGCGATGTCCGAGCCCGAGGCGGGTTCCGACGTGGCGAACATCAAGACGTTCGCCGACCGCCGCAACGGCTCGTTCGTCGTCAACGGCCACAAGACGTGGATCTCCAACGCGCACCTCGCGGCGCACATGCTGGTCGTATTGCGCACGACCCGCACGGACAACAAGCACGAGGGGCTGACGATGCTCTGGGTACCGACCGACGCCGTCGGCGTCGAGATCCGGCCGATCGAGCTGATGGGCGGGGCCGAGGTCAACGACATTTACCTCACCGACGTCGAGGTACCCGCCAACGCGCTCGTTGGCCAGGTCGACCAGGCCTGGACGCAGCTTATGAGCGGGCTCAACGGCGAACGCCTGATCCTGGCATCGGTGATGCTCGGGCTGGCGCGCCGGGCGTTCGACGACATCGTCGCCTACGTCAAGGAGCGCAGGCAGTTCGGCCGACCGATCGGCTCCTTCCAGGCGCTGCGCCACCGCATTGCCGACCTGGCCGTGGAGATTGAGGCGACCAAGCTACTCGTCTACGACGTCGCCGCGACGATCGACGGCGACCCGCGCGGCATGTTTCCCCGCGAGGCGTCGATGGCCAAGCTGAAGGCGACCGAGGTGGCCAAACGCACTGCGCTCGAGGGCATGCAGATGATGGGCGGCTACGGGTACGCGAGCGAGTACGACATGGAGGGCGCTGTGCGCAGCGCACTGGTCTCGACGATTTACGGCGGCACCAGCGAGATCCAGCGCGAAATCATTTCCAAGACGTACGGGCTGTGAGACGGACGCGATGACCGCTACCCAGCCTCAGTTCGACCGCAGCGCCGTCGGCCAGTGGTCGGACCCGCAGGAGTTCACCGTGACACAGAAGCGGATCGCACAGTTCGCGGCCGCGACCAACGACCACCATCCCCTGCACCGCAGCGGCGAGCTCGCGCCGCCCGTGTTCGCGATCGTGCCGGCGTTCTGGTCGCTCGGCGCCCCACTATCGTCGGTGGTGCCTGGCGAGCTGCTGCCGATGGTGCTCCACGGCGAGCACGACTTCAGGTATCACCGACCCATCGTCCCCGGGCTCACGCTCATCAGCAGCGCCGCGGTGACAGGCTTCCGGACGACGTCCTCCGGAGCCGTCGTCGCCGTCACCGTGCGCTCGAGCGATGCCGGCTCGGATGAGCTCGTCGTCGCGCAGACCGCCACGATGTTCTACCGCGGCGGGGATGCCGGCGAGCCCGCCGGAGAGATGCCGACGCCGCACTCGTTTCCTGCCGTAGCGCGCACCAGCCAGCCGGTCGCGAGCACATCACAGCGGACCGATCCCGATCAGACCTATCGGTACGCCGAAGCTGCGGGCGACCCAATGCCGATCCACCTCGATGCCGAGTTCGCCCGCAACGTGGGTCTGCCGGGAATCATCGTCCACGGCATGTGCACCTTGGCGTTCGTCTCCCAGCTGATCATCGAGACGGCGGCACTCGATGATCCGCGGCGGCTGACGCGCCTGGCCGTGCGTTTCTCCAGGGTGCTCCAGCCTGAGCAAGAGTTCACGACCGCAGTCTGGACGCCAGCCGGCGACCACGAACACGACGAGTACGTGTTCGAGACCCGGGGCCCGGAAGGACTCATCCTCAAGGACGGGCTTGCCGATGTCAGGCGCTGAGAACACGAGCCCCCAGGCCCCCCTGGGGCCGGCGGCCACGGAGCCCCCGCTTGGTTTCTGGGCGGTCGCTGCCACGACGCCGCTGCGGGTCGCGGTGGTCGATCCGGACGGGACATCGGTCACCTACGGCGAGCTGCGCGAGCAGGTCGACGGGCTCTCGCACGCGCTGCGTGGGCTTGGGATCGGCCGCGGCGAGGTGATCGCGCTTTTGGCGCGTAACCACCACCGGTTTGCCCTGGTCGTGCTCGCAGCTGAGCAGATCGGAGTGCACGTAGTTCCACTCAACCACCACAGCGCCGCGGACGAGATCGGGTGGATCCTCGGGGACAGTCAAGCGAAGCTGATCATCACCGATGAGGTGATGCGTCCCCTCGCGACTGCGGCGTTGGACGGCGTCGAGCTCCCGGCTACAGCACGATTCACATTCGGCGTGGCCGAGGGCTACCGCGACCTGCTGGACGTGATCGCTGCTCAGCCACCCCACCCCGTCGAGAATCGCGTGGCCGGCGGCACGATGCCCTACACCTCCGGAACCACCGGGCGACCCAAGGGCGTGCGACGTGCCGACATCGACATCACGCCCGAGCTGCGGCTCAAGCTGCAGATGCCTATCTTCGAGCGGCGCGCGATGCTCCCCGGCCACCGCACCTATCTCGGCGCCGGGCCCCTGTACCACACCGCTCCCGGACAGCATGCATTCGCGTCGCTGCACTTCGGATACACGGTGATCCTGATGGACGGGTGGGACTCCGAGGAGTTCCTCGCCCTCGTCCAGCGTCATCGCGTTACTCACACCCACCTCGTGCCGATCCATTTCGTGCGGCTGCTGGCGCTCGATTCCACACAGCGCGCCCGCTACGACACCTCCTCGCTGGAGGTCGTGATGCACGCGGGCGCACCCTGTCCTGTGCACGTCAAGCACCGCATGATCGAGTGGTTGGGCCCGATCGTGTTTGAGTACTACGCGGGCTCTGAGGGGCTCGTGACCTCAGTCACCTCCGAGGAATGGCTCAAGCGCCCCGGCACCGTCGGGAGCATCCACGCGGCGGGCAAGCTCGTCCGGATCCTCGACGAGCACGGCGAGGAGCTTCCGCCCGGTGAGGCGGGACTGATCTATGCGCAGTCGCTGATCCCGTTCGAGTACCACCGCGACCCCAGAAAGACCGAGGCGACCCGCAAGGACGGTCTGTTCACGCTCGGCGACTACGGTCACGTTGACCAGGACGGGTGGCTGTTCCTCTCAGACCGGCGCAGCGACCTGATCCTCAGCGGCGGCGTCAACATCTATCCAGCCGAGGTGGAGTCGCGTCTAACCGAGCACCCAGCGGTCGCTGACGTCGCGGTCTACGGAGTCCCCGACGAGGAGTGGGGCGAGCGCGTGATCGCCGACGTCATCCTCAGCGAGGACGCGCCCGCACCACACGACCCGGCCGGCGAGCTCCAAGAGTTCTGCCGGCAGACACTCGCGGCCTTCAAGGCGCCGCGGGAGATTCGGATCGTGTCGGCGCTTCCGCGCAGCGAGGCCGGCAAGCTGCAACGCCGCCTGTTGCGCAAGGCCTACACGTCGGTCGCGGCTTACTCGTGACTTGCACCACGCGATTCACCCGGACCTTCGGCGCTTCGATGTTCGCCGCCGTTTCGATGGTCTCGCTGCTTGCGGCACACGCGATCGCAGGTGAGACAGCCCAGCGACAATCGGCCAGCGAGCAACGCGCAACGCGCGTACACGTTGCCAACGGGACCTTGCAGGGTGAGGTGGTGTCCGGCGGGCGCCAATGGCTCGGCGTTCCGTACGCTGCTCCTCCGATCGGACGGCTTCGCTGGCGGCCTCCGGCGCCAGCGGCGAGCTGGCGGGGAGCGCGGCAGGCAACCCATTTCGGCTCCGCTTGCCTTCAGTCAGCGACTCAGTACGACGTCGCGCAGGGGTCGGAGAACTGCCTTTACCTGAACATCTATGCGCCCGGCGCCAGGGCTGCCGAGCAACGGTTGCCGGTGATGGTGTGGATTCACGGCGGTGGGTTCGTCAACGGCTCGGGGAATGACTTCAATGGCCGCTTCCTGGCGGCTCACGCTCGGGCGATCGTGGTCACGATCAACTACCGCCTGGGCCCATTCGGGTGGCTGGCGCTGAAGTCACTGCAGCACGACGGCGCATCGGGCAACTACGGGCTGATGGATCAGCTCGCCGCGCTGAAATGGGTCCGGAGGAACATCGCCGCATTCGGCGGAAACCCGCACGCCGTGCTGCTATTCGGCCAATCCGCTGGCGGCGTGAGCGTGCTCGCGCAGCTCGTCTCGCCGTTGGCCGCCGGGCTGTTCCAGCGGGCGGAGGTCGAGAGCGCGCCGACCGCACTGACGCTGCCCACAGTGGCGGCCGCCGAGAGCCGCAACGAGCTGGCATACGCCAAAGCATTCGGGTGCAGCGATCAAGCGACGCAAGCCGCCTGCCTGCGCGCCGTGCCGGCCCAGCGTGCGCTCGCGGCCGCGCACGAGGACATGGACCTGATCCGCGACGGCGGGCTGTACTGGACCCCAGTGGTGGGGACGCCCAACCTGCCTGCCCCCGTTATCAGGCAGTTTAAAGCCGGTCGCTTTAACAAAGTGCCGGTGATGATTGGCAATACACGGAACGAAGGCAGGTTGTTCGCCGCGATCTACGAGAACGACCTCGGGCACCCGCTGACTGCGGCCGACCTGATCAAACCCGGAACCGAGGTGTACGGCGCCGCCGTCCCGGCGATCGCCGCCGAGTACAGCTCGCCTGCGTATCCCGATCCATTCGCGCAGAGCTCCGCCGTGACCACCGACGGGATGATCGCGTGTAGCAACGACCTGAACCGCGCGGCGCTCGTCAGGGGCGGCGCACCCGCGGTCTACACCTGGGAATTCACCGACCCAGATGCATTCAACGTCGAGGTCACGGGCCGCTTCCACCGGATCGAGGACGGACACGACGCAAACCTCCCATTCCTGTTCCAATGGAACCCCGGCCACGCTGCCGTGCACCTTCCACCATTCACCCGCGCGGATCGTGTGATCGCCGACCAGATGGACCGATACTGGGGGAACTTCGCCCGCACAGGCGATCCCAATGGCAGCGGGCTCCCGATCTGGCGCCGATGGGTACCCGGAACCACCACGCCGACAGAAGAACTCACCCCCGGCGGCGCGCGGCGGATGGCGCCCGGCGCCTATTACCAAGAGCACAAGTGCAGCTTCTGGGATCCGCTGCTCGCTTCGGGAGTGTGACCTAGCCCACCAGGTGTCTCTGGGCAATGTCTGATTGCCAACTGCTACTTGCCACTCGGGCGTCAAGCAGCCCTTGGAACCCCGGATAGGGGCGTCACTTAACTGCGCGCCGCGTCACTCGTAGCGTGTCTCTGGGGACGGCAGTTTTCGGCAACCTGAGCGGGGGGAGGTTGATTGAACCTTTGCCGTCGGCGATCGCATTGACCCTGCCCGACCCTACGAGCTGACGTTCGCCTTGGCGGCGGGGTCGTAACCGCGCGGACTGGCGCGCGAGCGGTCAGCGGGGATGCGCTCATCGGGTGTCAGCAGCGACGAAGAAGTGGGTAAGCGCGCCGATCCCGGCGCGCTTACCCTCGTTCTCTATGCCGCCACGCGCAGGTTGGCGCGGGCGCGCTGGAGCTGGCGCTCGACCGTTCGCTCGGTCAACCCGGGCCGTTGCGCGGCGATCTCCTCGTAGCTGAAGCCGGTTGCCTTCAGCCACAAGAAGCGCTGTTGGCGAGGCGGCAGCCGGCGCACCTCTGCGAGCCGCTCTCGCCACTGGACCTGCTCGTAGGGCCCCGCTGTGGGGCTGGGGATGTTGAGTTCGCCGTCCTGGTCGACCCGCGCGTCCAGCGATAGCTCGCGATGCTCACGCCGAGCTAGCCTGACCGCCTCATGGGTCGCGGCGGTGATGAGCCACGATCGTGTCGCGTCCGGGTGAACTCGTTGCGCGTGAACTAGGAGCTGTGCCCAGGCAGCCTGGCATGCGTCCTCGATCACGGCGGAGGGCGCGGGGACGCGCTTAGCGACGCTCCTCATAACCTGCGTGCTAAGCGAGGCGTACAGCTCGCCGACGTCAGCGAGCATCGTTCACCTGCGCTTCGTCTGCCAGGTCGCGACCATCGGTTACGTCGACGGCCGCGCGGATGCGCCGGCCCCAGCCAAGCGCGTCGTGGTCCTCAGGCCACTGCGGATCTGTGTCCGCGCATGGCTCGAGCCCGAGCTGCTCCAGCAGCTCGGGCGGCATCGGAAATGTCATTACTTCTCCTTCGGGCAGCCTGGCGGCTGCTCTTGTCTGTTCGCCTCTTGGTCTGCGGCTAACTACTGACGCAGCACGTCAAGCCGGCGGTCACAGTTGACATCGGTATGGGGAGGCGTCTGACTTGCAGCCTGTGCGGTGAGCCGATCGGTGTTTACGAACCGTTCTTCCTGATTCAAGACGGTTCGGTCCGGTCGACGTCGCTCGCACGCGACCCTCACATGCAGGACGCACCGGGAACGGTGGTCCACCAGGCATGCGCGCCAAGCGACCTCAGACCTAACGCGGCAAACCCGACGGCTCAGGTCGACCCGCCACCCTTGGATTAGGGAAGCCGATCGCCGCGCCTCGGTGGATTTTGGCAGCCAGCGTCCACGAGAAACCGAACGAACGCCGCGCGATCGCGCACCGGGTCAAAGGGTTCCTGGCCGCGCACGAGGTCACGTACTCGCATTAGGTCGTAGAGCAGCGCGAGCTTGCCTGGCGGGTCATCCCACTCGCCGGAGTCGTAGCGGGCCACCCACGCGGCGAGCGCGGCCAGCGCTTCGACCTTTGTCGTGTCCTCCCACCAGTTGTTGCCGGGATCGAGCCGGTAGCGCCGGCGAAGCATCACGACATCGCTCCACAGCTGCTCCCACCACAACCACCGCTCGAGCGGAAGCAGGTGGGTGGGCGCCATGGGCCAGCGCTGTTCGGCGAGACCGGGCTCGCCGTCTTCAAGCCATCCGTTCATGGCTTCCTTCTCTTTCGTCGTTCGACTGCCGCCCAGCCGGCAGACGCGCCAAGCGCTCAGAGCTCTTCGAGGCTCTCGATCGCTGCGATGTCGGCGAGGTCCAGGTGCGAGCCCCGGAGGCGCTTGAGCTCGATCAGCGTTTTCCGGTTGATCACCGGGACGCTCATGTCCTCGATCTCATAGACCTCGGCCTCCTCGAGCAGTTGCGATCACTCCGGGAGCCCGGGCAGCCGCTGAACGATGTCGACCTGGCCCATCGATGTGAGGACGGTGGCGTTCGAGCCCTTCTTCAGGCCCCAGCGCTCCCGGGCCCCGAACGTACGTCCGGGATTCAGCTTCAGCACCGCCTGGATCAAGATCAGCCAGTCGGCGACTCGATCGAGGTTGGCCTGGTCGGATCGACGACCACGTCGAGGTCCTCCGTCAGGCGCACATAACCGTAGAAGGTCATCGCGACCGCGCCCGTCACCACGTAGGCCACTTGGTGTTTGTGAAGGCCGCGGAGCTCCCGCGTCCACTAGCGGCTCGGTCACCGAACGCGGCGTGCGGACCGGGCCCACGACGCGAACCGGGCGAGACGTTCGAACAGCGCCAGGCGCTGCTCTGCCGTCATGTGCTTCTCGCGTCGCATCATCTCGAGCCGCGATGCATCCTTCGGAAGCGCCTGTCGCGCCTCTTCACGTGCTGCGGGCATCGCGGGCTCCTTCGCCACTGGATTGATTCTCTCAGTACGGCGCGCCTCGATCTCCGCGCCGCCGTGAGTGGCTCTCATAGTCCCTTGCCTCCCGGACAGCTCGCCCAGTGCGAGCAATAGCGCGGGCCGCATTTCCAGCTCGTCGGATCGGCGAAGCCCCACGGCTGATCTGGCCCGTAGCGCTCGTAAGAGGCGGCGATCTGGCTCGCGGCGAGCGCGACCCGTGCGAGCACGCCCCGCAGCTGGCCACTGGTCCGGCTCGTCGAAACCAACGAGGCGCCCATCTGCTTGCGCCGCTTCCCTGGCTTGGCGATCTGCGCGAAGCACAGCTCACTCGCCGGATACCCCTCGAGCCACCGCCCGGCGAGGTACAGCCCCGCCTGTGGGTCTGAGTCGGCCTTGTCCTGGGTGATCGGGGTGTTCTTGACCTTGAAGTCGACCACCATGGGCTCAGGGTCGCCGGCCGGCGTTTCCCTGAGCGTCTCGAGGTCGAGGTAGCCGAGGACCGTCCACTCGAGGTCCGGGGCGATCGTGAACTCCAGCCTTCGCTGGACGTCGACCGGATCGCCGAGGTGAGGGATGAGCTCGGCCATCGCCAGCTCGACCGCCTGCCGCCCCATCTCGAAGGCGGCGCGCTCGCTGAGCTCGTCCTCCCATTCGACGCCCTGCTTGTCCTGCTCGGCCTCGAGCTCGGTAGCCCATTGCTCGCGGTATACGTCGAGCACCTGGTTGACCGTGAGCCGGTCGCCGTGCTCGAGGATCCGCCGGTGATAGGCCGACAGGGCGTCGTCGACGCGGCTGCCCAGAAACATCGACCCGGACGGCGGCGGCTTCTCGCCCTTGATGTAGCGTCGGCGCCACGCCTCCGGGCAGCTCACCCAAAGCGAGTACGACGACGGCGAGAGATGCCCGAGCGGCTCGCAGTCGTAGCGAACGGGAAGCCGCCGGGGTACCGGGATGCGGGCGGCCAGCTCGGCCGCGGTGATTGGGTCCGGGGCGACGGTGTCCGCCCGGACCACGGTGAGATCTAACATGAGATCTCCTTCAGTGAAGGATGGTTAGGCGGCGTCCGGACCGAGGCCACGGAAGTCGACGACCACCAGGCCGTTGCCCTTCGGCTCGGTCGCGCCGTCGGCCGCGGCGTCGTGGGCTGCTGCCTCGTCGGGCCGTTCCGCCTGTTCGGCCGCGAGCTCGCCGTCCCAGAACGCCTGTCCCGGCGATTGCTCCGGTGCCTGCTCGGCGGCTTCGCCCTGTCCCATGCCGCGCTCGGGCTCGCCGTGGGAGAGGATCTCGCCGAGGTCGCGCCTGACCGCCTCGGTGCTCATCCGCTGCTGGTAGCCGTGGCGCAGCCACTGCTCGGTGCCCGGCGAGAGAACAAGCATGTCCGGCCTGCCGCTTCGCCGGATCAGCTGGACCTGGCGATCGTTGGGGCCGATCGGCAGCGCCACCGGCTCGAGTGCCGTGTACAGGTAGGCGCCGATCCCGGCGGCCACCGCGGCGCGCTTGCGCGCATCGGAGTACAGGGCCTTCAGGCCGGCCCGCGAGGCTCCGTCCATCTCCCCCACGTCCTCATAGACGGCCCCGACGTCGGGCCCGCCTTCCGTGATCGGCAGGGTCACGATCAGCCGGCACAGCATGTACAGCCGCTTCGAGCCGGGCGGCGGGTCGATGGTCTTGAACTCCTGGCGCCAGCGGCCCGGCAGGACCGCGTTCAGCCGCTGCAGCACCGACTGCGCGCCGAGATACGCGGCGACCTGGGCGCCGCCGAACGGGTCCTCATTAAGCGGAACCTTCATCATCGCTCGGAAGCCGATCGCTCCCGGCGCGAATGGCCGACGAAGCAGCGTGGCTGCGTGGGCATGGCTGCGGGCGGGCAACTCTGCCCGCTCGTTGGTTGTGGACATCTTTGCTCCTGTTGCAGGAGTGGTTCACGCGGCTTGCCGCGTAGGCCGGCCAGCTACTCCGAACTCGAGATAGCGGCCGGGCCAGCGTTTACCTCCGCGCTCAGGCGGAGGAAGACGGGGGTGGTATGGCGGCGCCCGTTGCGCAGCGCGTTACTGATCCAGATTGAAGCGTTTGACGATGCTGCCGTCGCGTCGTAGCCAGACCATGCCGATCGCATGTCCGACCGCAGGTTCGTTGGCGATGAACACATTGTTGATCACGGGAGCGGTGACCATCACCGAGCCCTTGCCGGAGGCCGTCGGCAGGGTGAGCTCTACGTTTGCCACCCCGTCAGGGACGATTCCTAGGGCAGTCGCGCCAACGCTCCCGATCAAGCCCTGATGTTCGAGCTGGCTCGCACTGTCTACTCCGAAGCCGGCGCCACCCCCGAACAGGGCAACGCCGTCATATGGCCCCGTCGGCTGTCCGCGCTCGGCGTCCCGCTCCCGAGCCAGCACCTGCTCCTGCGTGCGCAGGATCTGTGATCGCTTGCGTGCGGGCATCGACAGGGGCAGCAAGTGCACGAGCGCCGCCTGCTCCTCGGCGAAACAGCGGACCGGAACCGTAAAAAACGGGCCTGAGAGATGCTCCGGCACCACGTAGTAGGAGCGGCCGGCCTCAACGCGGGCGAGGCGGATGTAGTTGACGTAGACCGACTCCGCGTTTGGCCCGATGCCCCGACTGACGAACTGCGGTGCAGCAGCCTTGCCCGGGCGCCGCAGCACCCCGAGAACCGCCAGGAGCGTTCGGCTCGGCGCCCCCTTGCTCGCCGTCACCTGTGGTTGAGGTCCGGGGCGGGGACCTGCCTGGCACGCCGGATCGCGCTTGACCACCGCCCGCTGCGCGGCATTGATGTACGCGGCCGTTCCGTTCTGGGGAGATGGATGGCCGCTCGATGCGGGCGGGCGGTTGTTGACCCCAGCCGGGGCCGGGCGAGTCGCTAGCCGGTTCGAGGCACGGTGCTGCCCTGACAGCGTCAATACGACCGCGGCGACTGCAAACGTCACCGCTATCGCGAACGACAGCGCCGCCACCCGGACGCCACCCCCCAGGTGCCGCCGCCACGAGGCGACGGGCGAGTGACGATGTGCAGCGTGGCCGCGCGCGGCGGCGTGCAGCTGGGCTTCGAGGTCATCGAAGAACGGGCTCATTTGAACTCCTTCATCTGCAGGCGGAGCTTCCTCAGCCCGCGGCTCACCCGCTGGCGCACCAACAGCTCCGAGCACTCCATCTCGGCGGCGATCTCCGCGTAGGGCCGCTCATCGATCACACGTGCCCGCACCGCATCACGCTGCTCGGCCGGCAAAGCGTTCACCGCCCCAGCGAGTGCTGCCTCATCTGGTTCGCTGGCGGCGAGGTGCTTGAGCTGATCTACGTCGGCGTCGGCGAATGCCAGTGGCTCGAGCGCCAGTCGCCGCCTCGCCGCCGCCTCGACCCGGCCACGGCGCCGGCTGTCGGCCAGCTTGTGCGCCGCGATCCCGTAGAGCCAGGCCCGCGCCGGCTGCTCGCCGGGTCGGTAGCGCTCGGCGGCCAAGAGGGCAGCGGCGAACACCTCGGCGGTCAGGTCGGCGGTGAGCTCGGGATCCCCAGTGCGCCGCAGGAAGTAGGCGAGGACGGCGGCCAGGTGGCGGCGGTAAAACGCGACGAACGCCGATGCGTCTCCCTCGTTGAACTGCTTGAGCAGCTCGTCATCGCCGCTACCCGCCCTCATTACTCCTCTTCTCGCAGACGACCAACTCCTTGTGACAGGTTCAGTGGGATTTTCACGCGGCCTGCGCCTCCGGCCGCCGCAGCAGTCCCGCCTCGTAGAGGAAGCGGGATGCGCCGGCTGTGTCACGCCCGCCACGGGTCCGGACGTGGGTGCAGATCAACCGGTCCGTGGCGCGGGTGGCGGCGACGTAGAAGAGCCGCCGCTCCTCGCACAGCGCCTCTGGGTCCGGCGAGGCGAGCGATTGCCAGGACGGGAGCAGCTGCTCCTCGCAACCCAGCAGGATCACCAGCGTGGCCTCGGTTCCCTTGGCGCGGTGAATGGTCGAGATCGTGACCCGGCGGTCTTCGCCGGCACTGAGCTCCTGGGCGTGGAGGCCCGCGGCGAGCTCGAGGAAATCCCGGAGGGATGCCCCGGGCCTGCTGTGTTCGTCAAATGCCTGGGCGGCACGGCACAACGAACGCAGGTCCTCGAGCACCCGCTCGGCATCCCGCCGAGCCGATGCGTTCGACGAGATGTCGCGGCGCTGCTCGTAGCGGTGGACGAGCCCCGCGTCGAGCATCATCGCGGCGAGGACGACATGGCCGAGCGAGCGTCCGGCCCGCATGTCGCGCCGGACGCTTCCATCCCAAGGACCTGGACGCTTGTACGCGGTTTGGTTACGACCACCCGACGCGACGGGTATGTGTGCGAGCGCCGATCTCGTCAGGCAAATCGTCTTACGACGGCGAACGACCAACGCATCGCGCCGGTGCCCCGTCACCCCGGCTAATGGGCTTATCTACTGCGGCTGGCCTGTGCCCGGTGGAACTGTCAGTTGCACGCTCGGGCCACTGGCTGGGTGAACCGTGACCTGGCCCATGGCGCTTGAGCTTGACGTGACCACTACTGCGTTTCCGGACTGAGAAACGTTCGCGGAGTTCGCGTCGCTGAGGACAGATGCCCCGTCTGGAACGATGCCGTACATGGTCGCAGCGGCTCCAGACACTGGCTTCAAAATGACCCAGACGCCTTGTTGTTCAACCAGGGCATTCGATCCGCATCCGCTATATCCGGAATCGAGTTCGATGCAACTCTCGGAGCTGCCGGGGACCAACCATAGACGCTCGCTGCCGACATCACCCGCTTCGCGCCCCAAGGAAGGGTTCACGCCATCATCGGCGGCCCAGCCGAGATTTGCCGCCAGGCTTGTCGGCATGACAGCCGACGTCTCCGATGTCAGCAGCGCAAAGGAAGAGCTCAGCTCGGCGGGTACAGTCGCGATCACACTCGAGGCGGCTCGCGTGGCACCCGGGTGCGGGTCTTGGCTTCCTTGGGTGCTACCGCTGGCGACGCCTACGGCCAGCGCGATCCCGACCGCCACACCGCAGGACACGATCGCAATGAAGATCCGCACTGTTGCCTTCGTAGCTCGCTTCATGAGCAGGTCCCGCAATACCCGACCCATGCCCAAAGATACTCTGCATCATAAGCAGTCTGCGCCCACGGGTATGCCCCCTCGCCCGGATCTCTCAGCGCAGGGGTAGCAGCCTGATAACCGGGCTGGGCACAGGCGTCGTTTCCAAAGACCCATCCGCCCTGATAGCCAAGCCAGCCGTTGGCACACGAGTAGACGCCACTAGTGATTTCACTTGCGGCTTGCTCAAAGTGCACGTAATCGCGGTCATGAATCCCAGCGTTAGCCGGCTCGTAGACCCAGTTAAGCCAAGTCTGACCGGACTCAGACGCAAAGGCTGGGGCTGGTGGGATCGCGAGAAACCCCGAGCAGACAAGCCCAAGGACAACAAAACGAAGCATGGCCCTTACAAGAGGCATACGTCAACCCCACCCAAAAAACCCTCACCGATCAAACTTCTTCAAGCATCGTACTGCCGCGTCGGGGATCGGTCAAGCCCTCGGCCTAAGATGTCACGACCCCGCGTGTGAGCTTCGTTGCACAGTCGACATCGACCTGGAGCATCAATCGTCCACCAAATGACTCTCGTCCCGTTCGAGCTCTATTCAGGTCCGGGAGCGGATCGTTCGGTCTAAGCGTCGCCGAATCAGCTCCGCTGCCCGGGCAACCCTGCCTGCTCACCGGGTGCGAATATCCATGCTCGTTTCCAGCAGTGGTTCACACGGCCCGCCAGGGGGCCGGCTTGCAGTTCCGCCTCGTAGAGGAAGCGAGATGGACCGCCCGTGTCGCGTCCGCCTCGGGTCCGGACGTGGGTGAAGATCAACCGGTCCTTGGCGCGGGTGGCGGCGACATAGAACAGCCGCCGCTCCTCGCACAGCGCCTCTGGGTCGGGCGAGGCCAGCGATTGCCAGGACGGGAGCAGCTCCTCCTCGCAGCCCAGCAGGATGACCAGCGTGGCCTCGGTGCCTTTGGCGCGGTGGATGGTGGAGATCGTGACGCGGCGGTCCTCGCCCGCGCCGAGCTCCTGGGCGTGGAGGCCCGCGGCGTGCTCGAGGAACTCCTGGAGCGTTGCCGCGGGTCCGTGTTGCTCGTCGAATGCCTGGGCGGCGCGGCATAGCGAGCGCAGATCCTCGAGCACCCGCTCAGCGTCCCGGCGAGCTGCCGCATTCGCCGAGGTGTCGCGGCGCTGCTCGTAGTGGTGCACCAGCCCGCCATCGAGCATCACGGTGGCGAGCACCACGTGCCCCAGCGACCGGCTGGCTTGCATCTCACGGCGAACCGCCAGTAGCCCCTCGCCGAAACACACCACTCGCCGGGCCGTCTCCTCTGACCGCACGATCCGGCCCGCGTTGGCGCAGGCGGCGAGCAGGTCGGCATCGAACTCCTCGCGTGCGCGCGTAACTAAAGCGCTGGCTGTCGCCGGTCCGACCCCCCGCCTCGGCGATTGGATCGCCCGCCGAAACGCCTGCGCATCAGCGGGATTGACCAGCAGCGTCAGGTAGGCGAGCGCGTCCTTGACCTCGGTGCGCTCGTACAGCCCGAGGCTGCCAAGCACCCGGTGCGGGATGCCGGCCCGCGCCAGCGATAGCTGTACCGCCTGGGTGGCGTAGCCCGTGCGCGCGAGGATCAGGATCTCCGGCCCGGGGATCCCGGCGGCGATCGCCTCGGCGACCTGGCTGGCGACCCAATGGGCCTCGTGCCAGTCCTCGTAGAAGCCGCGCACCTCCACGATCCCCCCTCCCCCACGAGCCGCGACCAGCTGCTTCTGCACCCTTCGGTGGTTGTGGGCCACGCACCGCGTGGCCGCCTCGAGGATCTCGCTGCGGCTCCGGAAGTTCCGGCCGAGCACGATCGCTTCGTGCCCGGTATACCGCCTGACGAATTCGACGATGTGCAAAGGGCTCGCGCCTCTGAACCCGTGGACCACCTGATCCTCGTCGCCGCAAACGGCCACGTTCCCGTCCTCGCCGGCCAGTAGGAAGACCAGCTCGGTCTGGGCGCGATTGACGTCCTGGAACTCATCGACCATCACCCAGCACCACCTCGAGCGGATCCACTGCAGGCGATGCGGGTGCTCGCGGAGCAGCCGGACCCCGAACTCGAGGAGATCGTCGAAGTCCCAGGCGTTGGAGCGGCTGAGCTCACGCTCGGACTCCTCCCAAACGGCGGCGATCAGGTCGGCCGCGATGTACCGCGACCGGTTCCGGATTCCCGCTGGGGCGAGCAGTTCGTTCTTGGCGAGCGACAGGGCGCTCTGCACCTCGGCCGATGCCGGCTGGCCGCCGCGGTCCAGCGCTTGCCGTATCGCCGTCCGCTCCTTGTCGGCCAAGATCCAGTCGATCACTCGGCGCATGTCCCCCTGGTCGTAGATCGTGTACTGCTCCGTGCGGCCGAAAACGTGGGCGTGCTCGCGGAGGAGCCGCGCACAGACCGAATGGAACGTGGCGGCAGTGACGCGCCGCGCTCGCTCTTGGCCGAGCAGGTCGGCCAGCCTGAGCCGCAGCTCACCGGCGGCGCGCACACTGAACGTCACGGCCAGGATCTGGTCAGGATGCGCCTGACCTGACTCGAGCAGGTACGCGATGCGGTGGGTAAGGGTGCGGGTCTTGCCCGCCCCTGGGCCCGCGATCAAAAGCAGCGGGCCCGTGCCGTGCGTGACGGCCTGTGCCTGCTCGGGCGTAAGGCCGGCGAGCAGGCGCTTGGTTCCGGGCGGCGCGTTGGTGCGCCACTCCGGCTTGGGATGTGGCATCCCTCACCTCCTCGGGTGAGCGAATGGTTGTTCAGGCCTTATGCCTGGCTCTAAGCGCGCTAGGTTCCGGTCGCGGCGCGCTTCACAGCTGTGCTCGCTGATGTAATCGCCCGTTGCAGCACCCTTGCCTAGGGCGGACTACGAACCGATGTTGGTCACAATTCTCGGTGCTGAACCGTATCCCGGGTGATATGCGTGCTGAGCGTGCAGACGGGGAGTTGCTGCGGAGCGGAGTCGCGTCTGATTTTGGCTGCTTTTATGACCGCCACGTTGGGGCTGTCACAGCGTTCGTCGGCAGCTGGACTGGCAAGCCGGAGGTGGTGTTCGATCTTGTGGCCGAGACGTTTGCGCGTGCGTTGGAGCGTCGCGACCAATACGAGCCGTCGAAGGGACCCGCGATTGCATGGCTTCTGGGCATCGCGCGCAACTTGATGATTGATTCCGGGCGCCGGGGGCAGGTGGAGGCGGTAAGTCGCGTACGCCTTGGGATGGGACGGGCTGAGCTCGACGACGAACAGCTCGAACTGATCGTCGACCGAGCGAGCGTGAGGTTGCGCGACGCGCTTGCGTCGTTGGAAGCCTCCCAGTTGGAGGTGGTACTTCGTCGAGTCTTGCTCGACGAGAGCTATCGCACGATTGCCGCCGAGCTTCGCTGCTCGGAGCAGGTTGTCAGAAAACGTGTCTCGCGCGGACTTGCGCGGCTGCGGGAGAGTCTGGAGGGACGATGAAGGATCCGTTTGCAGTCCTGCGCACCCAGCTAGTAGCGGCCGCCGGAAGCGCGGCGCTACCAGCACCGCGCCGACGGTTGGGCTGGCTTCGCCCCCCCTCGCGTCCGGTGGCCATCGTCCTCGCCGCGCTGGTCATCACCGGCTCGGCCGCCGCCGCCGTTTTCTCACTCGCCGGAAGCGCCTCTCAGCCGTTGAGCGGAAAGGTCCCCGGGGTGATCGAGCCGGCGTCGGTGGCCGGGTATCGCTACACGATCACCGTCACGCCCAGTCTCTTCGCCGGCACCGCCGGGTGGGAATCGTTCATCACGTACGTCCGGAACTCCAGCCTGGGCAGCCCGTTGGGCGAAGGAGGAGGCGGGGGCTATCCGACAGCGACCAACCCGCTATTCGGTGGCTCGTGCTTCAACTGTGGCGCTTCCCCCCACCGCGGCACGACCGTCGGTTACGTACTGACCAGCCCCCAGGTAGCAGCGCTACGCATCGGCAACCGCACGATCCGAACCCTCAGCTCGCTCTCCTTGCCCTCTGGCGACCGCGCGGCAGTGCTTTTCATCCCGGCGCGCGGGCCAACCCTGGTTGAGGGATGGCGGCCAGGAATGCCGGTCCGTGGTTACATGACGGTGCGGGGATGTCCTTGCCGGCATGGGCGCGCGGTTTCCGTGATCAGGAAGATCCCGTTCGTAGCGATCCTGCCGCTCGACCGGTACGGGCACGTGATCGCGACACAGCCCGCCCCGCCCTATGGATCGGTGCCGTCCTTCTGGCAGGCGCCGAGCGCCGTTACGCCGGGCAACCACCAACCGCCCTACCACGGACCGACTCATCCCGGCCCCGGCGTTTGCGAGCTTGATCAGCACGGCCTGCCCGCGCTCCACCCAGAGTTCGGCCACACCATCACCACGATTTCCCCGGCGAAGGACTCGGTCGGAGAGGTGTTTCTCTCCTGCATCGACGCGGAGTACTACCTGCATAACTGGCCGCTCGAGGTTGCGGTGCTCCTGGACGGCCGCCACCCCGGACAAGTTCTGGGACCGATCCCCGGCGCACGCCAAATACCCGGCCAGCCGGGCACAGTCAATCTCGCTGCCGAGCAATTACCCGGCGCTCTGAGTGCCAGGCGCGTGGGGAACGCCTGGCTGATAGTCGAGGGCGGCTCAGGACTAGCTCAAAGACTGCAAGTGCTCAATGCCCTGCGCATCACCAAGCTGGACCTGCAACACGTCACATCCGGACTTGCGCCCCACTAAAAAAGCTTGCCTGACGAGGCGCACTGTGAGCCGCTCCTAGGGCGCAAGGCCAGTCGCACTGGGAGCGGCTGCCCCGTCGCCGCTCTCGCCTGCCAGCCGTGGGCCGGCAGACGGAGCGGGTCGAGTGCGTCAGGCGGCGAGGCGCCGGCGCGCCTTCTGCACCGAGGGCACCGCCTCCTTCACCTTGGCTAGCGGCCGGGCCCGCACGTCGACGCTGGCCGGCTTCGCCGCGATCGTGATCTCCTCGCCCGTGGCCGGGTTTCTCCCCTTCCTGGCCTTGGTCGCCGCCTTCAGCCGCACGTTGAGCTGCACGAGCCCTCCGATCCTCACCTTCTGAGCGTTGCCCACCTCCTCAAGGACTACCTCCTCGAGGGCGGCGAGCGCACGCTTGGCGTCGCTCTTGCCGAGATCGGCCCGCTCGGCAACCGCATTGACCAGCTGTGTCTGTGTAAGAGCCAACGATTCCTCCAATTCAGGATCAACGCAAACGGCGGCGGATTCAAGCAACTCAGTCGGCGGCAGCCCAGGCCGCGGGCGGCGCTCCGGCTCGGGATGTGGCATCCCTCACCTCCTTCGGTGAGCAGACGGATTGATCGCCAGCGCCGCGCTTGGGCGGCTAAACGGCTGGGCGAATCAGCGGCACCGCGAACATCACGCCCCGAGTTGCGCTATCCGCGCTTACGAGGTCTCCGTGCGCGGCAGCTTGAAGTACCGCGGCGCTACGGAAGCGGGTCATGCCAGTGCTGCTTGGTAAACAAGCAGCAGTCAGCCATCAGCGCTGGTTCTCGATCAGAGGGGAAGCGTATTTGGGCCCCTCAGGAGGTCTGCTCTGTCACGTCGATGAGCTCGAAAGTGCGGCCGTCCTCATCGAGCGCCCAATCGCCCGAGCTGCCCGGAACGTAGCGAGGCGTGAAGCGGCCGTCTCGATACGCCTTGTGCTGTGCCCAGGTCATCCGCAAGAGGATGTAGCTGTCTTCATCCTCCGCAACCTTGACGTCAACTACATCGAGTTCTGCGCACATCACCAGAGCGTCCTTCCTCAGAGCACCACACCTAGGATGCCAGCGCACGCTCGCTGCCGCTTTGGGCTACAACCGTCGACGTCACCGCGAATGCGCGACTGCCGCATTCCCCCGAGCGTTCAGCAATCCACAAGAGCGCCGTACGTGCAGCGCAAAGCGCGCGTTGACCGGACCGGCCGCCGATTACCGGGACGATATGCTCCGTGCCGCCGTGTATTCGGGTCTGGAGTTCGTGATCGGCATCGTTCGAGCGGTCGCCGGGTCCGCGATCGGCTTGGGCTTGCAATACCTGCTGATCTCTCTCGGAGCTGCTCCAGACTTCAACCACACCAGCTCCCCGCTCTACCTCCTCGTCCCAGCGGGTCTCGGCGCGGCGGTATCAATCTGCTGGGGCGCTCGAGCCGAAATCAAGCGCGCCGCCAGACAGACGAAGACCAACGGCGCCTGACCACAGTCCGCACCCGTATGAGCGCGAATGCAGGTCTCGATCCGGGCGCCGACAGCCCTGCTCCTCGCCAAACTCGGAAGCCTGCGATCCGGTGCTCTACGACTGAAGCCAGTCGCGGTCGCGCCGGAAGTGCAGCGAGCGGAGCTCGGCCTGCGTCTTGCCGATCAGGTCGCCCTCGCACACGAGCACCTCGTCGCCATACCACCTCAGCGCCTCGCCCTCGGTGCCGTCGCTCCAGCGGACGACAGCGCGCCGGCTTCCCGTCGAGCCGATGGGCAGGTCCTCGAAGGCCAAGACGTCCTCGACGACCGGATCCGACGTTTCGCTCATGGCCACTAATCATCGCGCGCCGGACGGCGGCGGGACCTTCAGGTCCTTGCAGAGCTTTTCTCCGGCGGGTCGATCTCGGCCAACGTGCGCCGTTCCCGCCTGGTCGATCCTCGCCATCATGACGGTCTGGGTGATCTGATCGTCGTGACCGGTCCACCAGGCGCTGGCAAGACAGCGGTGGCGGGCGCTCTCTCAAAGTTGTTCGATCACAGCGCCGTGGTGGCAGGCGATGAGTTCTTCGCCATGATCGATCAGGGGTATATCGATCCGTGGACGCCGGCCGCGCATCGGCAGAATCAGATCGTCGTTGGGGCCGCGGCGGCCGCCGCCGGCCGCTTGGCCGCGGGCGGCTACACCGTTGTCTACGACGGGGTGATCGGGCCTTGGTTTCTCGACGCGTTCGCCTCCGGTACCGGGCTGAGCGCGATCCACTATGTCGTTCTGCTGCCCGGCGAGGACGTATGCCTGGAGCGGGTTCGCGCTCGAACGGGCCATGGATTCGCCGACCTCGACGCCGCTCGCCATATGTACCGTGAGTTCGCGCGGCGGAGTCCGGGCGCTCAGCATGTCCTCACGAGCCTCGAACCGCCCGCAGTTCTGGCTGCGTCGATTTCCGATCTCGTCTCCCGTGGCCTGATCGTGTGGCCGGTCGATCCCACCCTCGCGTGCCCCTCATGACCCAAACGCGTCCAGAGGCCTGAGCGACTTCGACGCCTATCGCGTCGAACCGCTCGCCGCCGCTCAGATGGCGCTCGAGGTCACATCGCTTCACGCCGCGAGCGTGAAGCGCAGCTGTTCGCGCGCGCGTGAGTCCCCCGGCTCGCCGGGTTCGGGCGAGAGCATGAGCTGCAGCGCGTCGAGCACGTTGGCGCGGGCCGCCTCGCGGGTGCGGCCCTGGCTGTGAACGCCGCGCACCCCAGGGATCGAGGCGATCACCCAGCCGTCCTCGCCGGGCTCGTAGACGATGGTCAGATCGAGCGAGTAGGTCGTTTGATCCACGGTGCTCATGGCTGGTTCAGTATCGAGTGATCGCCGATCCGTCGCCAGACGATGTGGGGCTCGCCTGGAATCTGCGCTGATCCGTAGCTGAACGTGGCGCGTCCATCGGGCGCGAAGGTCAGCTCCCACACGTCCGGTGCTCCTTGGACCCGCTTGACGCGCAGCTGCGGCGGGAACTTCGGCGGCTTTGCCCGCAACGCGGCGATGAATAGCGCAAGCGTGTCGAGGAACGCCCGCTGGAGCTCCCGCGAGAGTCGGCGGAACTCGCGGTCAAACCGCGGTCCACGCTCGAATGTGGGCACGACCTACTCGCGCTCGTAGTCGCCGAGGTCATCCTCGGTCTCCGAGACCCGTTCGAGGTGCTCGATGAACTCCTCGTCGCGGAACACCTTCCCTTGGGTCTCGGCGCTGACGGCTGAGAGCTGCTCGCGCTCGGGCTTTAGTACTAGGGCTCCATCCGGCCGCTTTTCCACCACCTCGTAGGAGCCGGCGATTCCCGGCTCGGTGAGAGTCACCTTCACGTTGCCCTCCGTCATGTGGTTGATTGTCGCAGGCGATCTGGACCGCTCTGCGGTGTGATCCAGACGGTGCGCTGGCCACCCGCGACCGGGCAGGACCAGCGCTCGGATCCGTTGAGCTCGCGCCCCGTGTAGCCGAGAAGGACTCGCACCAGCGTAAGCGCCTGCTCGCGCGGCTGCGGCGGGCTTTCGTAGGCGCAGCCTTCACGGGCGGTGAGGGCTGGATTGATGTCGTCGCGCACCCGGACGATGACCAGCTCATCGCTCGGCATGAATCGCCGCCGTGCCGGTTAGGCCGTTCCCGTTGCGCCGCCTGCGCTTGTGCCAGATCTCGACCACCTCGCGCGCCTTGACGTGGTGGTACGTGACCCGGCGGTCGATCGGCTCGACCTGGAGCTCCCCCTGCCCCTTGCCACAGACAATCGCATAGAAACGCCGGCCCTTGCGGTCGGCCAATACGACGTCGCCCGCTTGGACTCCGCCGAGGTTCATGACTTGGTGTCCTCGCCGAGCACCTCGACTACGTAGGCGCGGGCTCGCTTGAACGCCTCCCCTCGCAGCTGGGCTCCCGTTGGACCGCCGAGCACAGCCGACGAGAGGTCATACACAGTGCCTGCTGCGCCACACGCGTGACAAGCCCAAACGGTCCCCGGCTCGGCAGCCACCGAGCATGACGGATGCTCGTCGTCGTGGGCCGGGCAGCGGACCAGTCCGCCTCGGGGCGGCACCTTGATGCCGGCTAGGAGAGGGAAGTACACAACGGCGGGAATCCGCTTGAAAGGGTCATCGCTTTCCCCTCCCCTTCGCTGAACGGCCGGTGAAGGTGCTGGAGCCAGAGGCGGGTCGGGCAGGTCGCCCACCAGCCGGCCCGGCTCGTACGGTGGCAGCGCCAGGTTGGCTTCGATGATCCGCGCGTAGTGGCCCGTCTTGAAATTGACCGTTCCGGCCAGGCGCAGAACTCTGCTCCTCTCCTTGCATTGCGGGTCTGCGACGTCCCTGCCGAGCGCATGAATAATCCGCAGGTTCGCCTGCTCGATCGGCTCGCGCTCTCCCTGCCTCGCCGGCAGACCGCGGTTCAACTTCCAATACGTATGCACGCCACCCGAGCCTGCCGTCTCGACGAGCAGATGGCAGGGCCGCTCGGCCAGAAACTCCCACAGCACTTCTAGGCGCTCCGGCCGGTCGACGTCGATCCACAGCCAGCGAGCCTGAGTAACGGCGTCCTTCGCCCCGCGAGGCTCGCTCCGCTCGGCCACCCCCATGAACACCTCCTCGCGGAGTCCGTCCTCGATCTGCAGCCGCGCGTACTTGCCCTCGCAGATCGCCCGGGCGTGCTCGAGCAGCTTGGCCAACCACTGCTTTTTCCCGTCGGCGCCGCCGGGCAGGTAGTGCTCGGGTCGGGCGCGTCGGTCGACGTGAAGCCGACCTTCGAGGTCTCGGGTCCCGGGCGTGAGCTCGACCAGTCCGCGGGTGTCGCGGTGGAGCATCCACAGCTGGAGCGCGCGGTGGCGCTCCGGCGGCAGCTCGCCGGAGATGTGCCGTCCATCCGGCAAGGTGACCCGGCAGCGGAGCGCCGCCGGGTCGGGTCGTTGTTGGTTAGTGGGCTGCCGTCGGACCGTGGACGCGCGGCTCACGCCCGCGCCCAGGTCGGCAGCTTCGCCCATTGGGCGTAGTCGCGAGCGACCGCTTCCGCCTGCTCGCGCTCGTCGCGAGGATCGGTGAGCGTCTCGACCACCTCGCGGCCCCTCCCGTTCTGGTCGACGATCTGCCAGCCCTCCTTGACCGACAGCACCGCGACCGTGTGCTGTCCCCCGTCGGGTGCCCTGAACCGGGCCACGGGGATCGGAGCCCTCCTCATCTCGGTCTCCTGTGGGAGTGGATAGGCGCTCACCGATTGCATCCGTCTTCGGTGCGCGCCAGGTCGGCCGCCTGCTCGAACTGCGCGGCGAGCACGACCATCGCGGCCGCCTGCTGGCTTAGCAGCTCCGAGAACCGCTCCCGGTCCTCGGCGTACATCTCGCTGGCCAGCGTCAGCGTTCCGGCCGCGTCCTCGAGCGCCTGGGCGCTCTGGGCCAACAGCTCGTCGGCGGAGTGTGCGTGGCGAAGCGCCATCCGCGCCGCGACCGCTCGGTTTGCGGCGAGTCGCGCGTACAGCTCACCGACATGCAGGCTTGGATCCGCCGAATTCACCGGCGGCGAGCTCATGCCGTGCATCTCGCCTTCATCATTAGCTCGTGGATCATTATACATCTATCTATAGCTCTTTTGGTTAGTTTGGTAGCTCTCCACCTGTTCAAGCCCGGCGGGGGCATGCCCGATAGAGCTCGAGGATGGGTGAGGTGTGTCAGCGCTGTGGCTTTCCGCTTCCAGACGAAAGTCCGTGCGCTAACTGCTGGGATGGCACAGCCTCGGCGGATCTCGTCCGAGAGCTCGTGGCGGCGAGCGAGCGGGCGGCCGAGCGAGTCTCGAGTCCGAGGGACCCGCGTCCGCCGCTGGGTACTCCGGTGTTGTCGAAGATTGACGCTCCTGAGGCGGCCCCAGCGCTGCGCGACGCGTTACGGCACCAGCTCGCGACCGTGCGCGGGGCAGCAGCGCGCAGCTTGGGCTTCAGCGGCGACGCACGTGACGCCGGCGCCCTGATTTCGCTGCTCAGCGATGAGCATCCTGAGGTTCGCAGCCGGGCCCGGGGGGCTTTGGCCGAGCTGGGAGGCCAGACGGTGGCTGACGCGTTGTTTGACTCGATACCTGGTCTGGACATCGACGAGCGCTCCGAGGTGCAGGCCGCGCTGGCCTGGCTCGGCGATTCGCGGGACCTAGAAACGACGCGCCACGCGGCCCATGCCTGGCTTGCCGAGCGACAGCTGCCCAAACGTAGGCTGGCCCATCACGGCTGGGGTGCCGTCTACGCGGTCCTGTGCCTCGGCGATCACCGTGATGCCGAGAAGCTGGTCGAGACGCTCCTGGCCCGCGGGCGCTCGGCCAAGCCGCGCGAGCACGGCCGCGGAATGCCTCCCGACCTCTACAACGCCCAGAGCGTCTCCTATCGGTTCAACCGCATGCTGAAAGAGAGAGGCTTCTCGGATCTGGCCGAGCGGTGCGAGCAGTCCCTCCGGGAGCTGGTGGTGCGCTCTCTGGGCACGGGACCGCGGCCGGTCCCGGTGCCGGTCGACGTCGAGCCAGTCGGCGGACGATCCATCCCGCGGCTCGCCATGTCAGCCCTAAGCGAGAGCCCGGTCAGCCCCGATGGGCGGCCCGCGAAGTTTGGTGGCCAACCCGACTGGCTGCAGGCGCCCGCTTGGCCGCTATCGCCGAGCGACCACCCGATGATCTTCCTCGGGCAGCTTCCTCTACTCGGCCACGACAACCGCCTCGCCTACATCTTCTTCAGCAATGAGGTCGACGAGACCTGGGAGCCCCTATCGGTCGGCAATGCAGTCGTGGTTCAGCCCGGGGATGGCGCGGCTCACGTCCCGACAGCGCCGCTCGAGGTCGGACCGCAGTTATTCGAGATCGTTCACGACCCGCACCGCTACCAACAGGTCGGAAAGATGCGCCCCTACGAGCGCTACATCTCCCTCGAACCGGGAGCCGACCCACTCGAATGGAAGTGGCCCGAACTCGCGCCCAACACGTATCCCGCTAACGGTCACGGCGACTGGAACAAAATCGGTGGAACCCCCGCCTACCTTCAAGGCCACGACGTGCCTCCCGGACCGGGCTGGAAGTTCGCGTTCCAATTCACCGCCGGCTGGGCCGGCCACGAATTCGCCGACGGCGCCGAGTGCTACGGGTTCGTCAACGAAGACGGCCGTGGCGCCTTCCTGTGGCAGTGCCATTGAGCTCGCTGGCCACGCACGGCCCGTGGAGCAAGCCTCGCCCTCGTTCTGTCGGCGATCAGCTCGAGGCCGAGGCCGAGTCATCGGCCGCGAACAGTGCGGCGAGCGTCGTCGCGGCCTCGACCCGCGCCGTCGACTCCCTCGCTTCCAACCAGGCGTTGGAGTCGTCGGCCGACAGCGGCGGAAATTCGATCTGGGCCCAGCAGCGGCCGGGCCGCCGCACCGCGGGGTGGAACCGTTCGATCGGTTCGTTGGTCGTAATGAGTGTGCACAGGTCAAGCCCCTGCCCGAGGAGCCCGTCGCTCACGTTGAGCAGGCGAGATAGAGCTTGGCCGGTGTGCTCGCGCGCATCGGCCGAGAGCAGCTCGCCGGAGTCCTCGAGCACGAGCAGCCGAGCGCGTCCAGCACCCCCAGGCTGCTGCCCCGCCGCGAACAGCACGTCCATCAGGTAAGACGTCTGGTGCCCGAAGAACACCTCTGGATCGACCACCACGTTGACGTCGCACCAGTTCTTCCAAGCCCGCGCCAGCGCCCTGAGCGCGTAGGTCTTGCCGGTCCCCGCGCTGCCCTGCCAAATGATCAGGCGTCCGCCGCCCGGCTCTCTCGCCTCCATCAGCTTGGCCAGTGATGCGCGGGCTGGCGGCGCGTAGTTCGCATCTATCTCCGACCAGGCTGGCGTCCGGATGTCGCGTCGGAGCGGCCGTGGCCCCTGGGCGGTAAGCGACCAGAAGGTCACGGGCACAAAGTCATCGGGGACCGGGCGTTCGGGCGCCCGGAGCGCGTCCGCGAGCCCCTCGGCGCGGCGCGTCGCCTCCTCCCGCGTAGGCGCCGCGACAGCGACCCACGCCTGGCCTTGCTGCACCGTGAGCAGTCCGATCGGGCCATCTTCCAGGTGCAAGAGGAGGTTCGCCTGCCCTCCCCCCTCGTCGCTCAGCTCAACTGATGCGCCGAGTTCGCCGAGCTGGTCGTACGTCACCTTCTCGATTGGAAACGGGCGCCGCTGGATCCGGAACAGCCTCCGCTCAACCGCACCGGCGATGAACGCGGCCCCCGGCACCCCCTGATCGGCCCGGAGATCGACGCGCGGCAGCGGCAAATGGCCGTCCGCCGCCGTGGGTGCATCCCACGGAGCATCGCCCCCTACCGCCTCACCGACAGCCCGACTCATTCATCCACTTATCGGCCGTAATCCCAGGCCGCTGAACCGCGACGAACCACAGCTTCATCAGTGCGTCACTAATCGCTCGCGCGGCCGTCCGATGTCGGTGCCCCCACGCGCACGACCAGCACGCCCTCGCGGATCCCGACGAGCTCATCGCAGCGGGCGTGTGCCTGCACGCGGACTGAGACCCTCGCTCCCGTCACCGCACGCATGATCGCGGCCGCGCAACCCTGCTGGCCTACCGCTAGTTGCTAGCGCGCACTCCGCGACGGATCGCAAACAGCGGGGCGCCGCACTCCGGACAGTAGCCCTCCCAGCCCGGCCGACCGTTCGGCAGGGCTACCTCGCGCGCGTCGGCAATCGTCACCTTCGCTCCGCAGACGCACCGACCCTGGGGTCCTGGATCCTGCGCCGCTGGATTCGGGTCGGCCATCCAGACGAGCATATTCGCCGGAGAGCGCCTCGACACGACGCATAAGAAACGACCAACGCCGAGTGCTCCTTATTGATCCAAGCAGCAGCGCGCGGATGGACTTACCCGACGCTACCGGCCGCCTCGTCGATGAGGTCGCACACGTCCTGGGGCTGGGAGGCAAGCGACGCGTGGCTCGCGTCGAGCTCGATCGTCCGGCGCGGATTCATTCGCTGCGCCATGCGGCGTTCGTTGTCGGGGTGAATCATGCGGTCCTCCGTGGAGACCTGGTACCAGGTCGGCTTCTTGTTCCATGCGGGCTCGGTCACCGTGTCGGCGAACGTCGAGCCGACCGGAGCTTTCTGGGTGACCGCCATGACGAGCGCCTCGTCGGCGGGCAGATCCTGACAGAAGCTCTCGCGGAACTTGTCCTGGGCGATCCACACATACCCGTCGGAATCAGGCCCGATGTTGGCCGCGGCCGCAGGAGGCATCCGCTCAGTGATGGCTCCTAGCCCCTCCCCGGCCTCCGGGGCAAATGCGGCGACGTACACCAGCCCGACGACGTTAGGAAGATCACCAGCCTCGGTGATCACCGCCCCGCCGTAGGAATGGCCAACCAGTAGAACAGGCCCATCGACCTGCTTGATCATCTGCTGGGTACGGCGCGCGTCGTCGCCCAGCGAGGTCAGCGGATTCTCCACCGCGTGCAGTGACCCATAGCCGCGACGATCGAGTTCGACAATCACCTTGGCCCAGTGGGCGGCGCCGCCCCAGAAGCCATGCACAAGAACGATTGCGGGTTGACTCACGACAACACTCCTTTGCGTTGATTAGAGGGCGCCCGCCAACCCAGGCGCAAGGCCCCGCGCCCACAACAACCGTAATCCCCTCCGGGCACCACGGTCAACCCGGCCCAGCTTCGCTCCTCCTCCGGGCCAGAAGCAGCCGCGCCGAGCGGAGTGCTCCTTCTCGATCAAGGCGTAAGTCGGGCCGCGAGCGGGCAGAGGCACAGCGAGGGTCGTCGTGTTCTACGCGTTGTCGGCGGTACCGTCTCGCGAATGCTGGGACCGCTTCTGCAGAACGCCACTCCCGAGTTGCGGCTGCGTTCTCAGCGTGTCACGGACGCCGCGTCCGAGGCTCTGCAGCGCGTGGGCCCCCAAGTCCTTAGCGCGCCGTTTGCCCCCATCGGTGAGACGCTCATGTGGCTCATCGCGCTCGAAGATCTCGTGGTCGCCGCCTGCAACAACGCCGCGCTGAACTACTGGCAGCAACGGAACGCAGACCCGGACGGTGCGGTAATGCCGGGAATCAGGTATGCGCGCAACGCGACGGTCCACGGAGAGCTTGTGGTTACGATCACCGCTGTGAATCCGGGAGCAGTCCTTGGCGCTGCCCCCCTCGGGACCTTCGCCCTCGGACAAGGACCGTCCGCTCATTGGCAACCTCGTCGCTTGCTCAAGCACGCACCCAAGGCCGCCCCTCACCTTGCTCAGCAGGAAGCGTCGTACGACTCTCAAATCGCCGGGCGAGCCGTACTGCCACCCCTTGAGCTCGCTTTCGACTTCCTGCGCGACGCCGCCCGATAACCCAGGGGAGAAACCCGAACTTCGCCAGGGGCAGCGCGCCTCCGCGCTGACGCTCGGGCTAGATCCGACACTCTGCCGAGGGGCGCAGGTGCCGGCCGCCAGCAGACGACCGGCACCACGAAGTTCACGCCTCAGACCGCTCTCGCCCCGTCCCGCTCCCACGGCTCCGGGAGCAGGTCCTGCACCGAGAACCAGTCGGGCACCCTGCGCCGCGCTCGGCGATCGGCGGCCCGGCGCTCGTACAGCTCCTGGGTCAGTGTGCGGCCCTCCCATGCCGGATGGGCCACAGTCACTTGAGCCATCTCGAGGAGCTCAACCGGCAGGTTCTCCGGATCGAACTCCATCCCGCGCTCGTAGCAGAGCGCGTCCATTTCTCGCACCGACATCGGTCGCATGCGTTAACCTCCTGAGTGCCTCGAGGACCCGCGCAATCGCTGCGTGGGTCTTCGTTTTTCTGGCTCCGCTTGACGCGAAGCCACCTTCTGGTCCTGCGAGTGACTACGCGCCGACGAGCGCCCGCTGGCGCCGACCGCGCCGTCTCCCCCTCCTTCGCTGGCCGTTCCTGCTCGGCCGCTCGAACGTCCAGCGCACCTCCGGCGCCACGTGCTCGAGCCGCCGCTCCCGGCGCTCCCGATCCGAACGGCTCCCTGCTCGTTCGCCGGGCTTGAGCATCAGCTCGGCGGCCTGGGCGTACCGGCAGCCGGCGAGCCGGGCGTAGCAAGCCGCGGCTTCTCGGAGCCGGACGTCGTCATAGACCGAGGCGGCGCGCCGGGCCTCTCGCAGCGTCTCCGCCGCGGCATCCCGGAGCACCCCTCGCCACTCCCCTCGCTGGCCGTAGCGCATCATCCAGGCGGCGCGCCCGAGCGCGTTCTCGTGTCGGCCGAGCTCCCGGTGTAGGAAGATCACCTCCCGCCAGCAGCCGCCGGCATCCATCCCCTCGCTGGCCTTCGCGAGGGCCTTCAGTTCCTGCGTGAACGACATGCGTCCCATGTGGACGCTCCTTCCCGTCCCCCTGAGAGCAGAAAGCGGCCTCCCCCGGGGGACGTCAGTGGGCCAGCCCGCAACTGAGCTGCGATTTCGCAGCTCTAATAACCACGTCCGGGAGTCGAACCCGGAGGTGACTGAGCCGACCGTTCAGGCCGGTTGTGTCCAAATCGCAGCACAGGGATTGGGCCGTGCTCGCATCGCCACAACAACGCGCGTACCGAGGCTCGGGCTCGTATCGCCGGCCAATGTGGGTGAAGGCCTCTGCAAGCGAGATGTCCGCCGGACCGATGCCTACGCTCACAGCTGTGCCTCGAACGTGCGTCTTCTGCGGTCGCTCGCCTGTCACCAGAGAGCACGTCTGGCCGCGCTGGGCGAGGGTCGTGTGGGAGACCGAGGGCCAGCTGCCACACTTCCAGCAGGTGGTGCAGGAGGACCGCGCCGACCTCTCCCGCGACTGGCGACAGCACGCGTGCTCTACGACCGTGACCGTCGTCTGCCAGGCCTGCAATAACGGATGGATGGCTGACCTTGAGCAGCGGGCGAAGCCGATGCTTGAGCCGATGCTCCAGGGCCGTGGTCGGCAGCTGCACGCCGGCGGACAGCGCACCCTTGCCGCCTGGGCGCTGAAGACCGCGATGATGATCGAGCACACGCACGGTGCCGTGCAGCACGTCATACCTCGTGAGGACTATGCGGACCTGATGAAGCGCCTGGAGCCGTCGGCGCGTGTCCTTATCTGGATGGCCGCCTACGGTGGGGAGACCGTCGCGATGGGACGGATGTTGGCGTCGACGCAGCCACGGAGGCGCTGCCCGACCCTGACCGGGGTATGCGCAATATCTGGGGCGCGACCGTCCTCTTCGGTCCGGTCGTTTTCCAGCTGTTCGGCTCAACGATCCCCGAGCTCTTGGACGACGTAACTATGCGGGTGCGAGGGTGCCATCAGTTGTGGCCCCATTTCGGTTCCTTCACGTGGGCGCCGCACCCGGCATTGAACGATTACGAGCTGGTCGGGTTCGCCGACGGGCTTCTGAACGAGCTGTTGCGCCACCAACGACGGCTGGCGCAGGCATAAGGCGGGCGAAGGTGCCCACATCCGCCCATCTCGCGACCTGGACTGGCCCCGAAATCTTCCAGGAGTGCCGCACTGCCTACGGCGCGTATGCGAAGGCCAAGACCGAGTCCTACCGCGCCTACTTTGCCGCCCACGGTGAGCTGAAAGACGAGCATCACCCGTACAAGGCTCGCGACCTCGCCGCGGCGCTGCCGGAGGATTGGGCGGGGCTTGAGCAGTATTTGCCCGTGGCCGAGCGTCATCGCCATCACCTGTCGGGCAACTCCAGCCAGGTGCTCGCTTTGGGTCTGCTCGGCGTCGCCGCGCGCTTGGACCCGCAGTTGAGTTGGCTGTGGGAGGGGCTGAGCTCTGAGCGCCCGCTGCCGCCTTCCGCGGCGACCTCCGTGCCTACCTGCGGGTTCGAGCACAAGCTGGACGCTGCGCTCCTGAACGAGCAGCCGCGGCAGACCAGCATCGACTTCTTCGTCTCCGCGCCTGACGTCCTGTTTTGCATCGAGTGCAAGTGGGTCGAGGCCGGCATCGGCGAGTGCAGTTGCCCCGCTCCCGGCCCGCTCACAGGCGGATGCGCTGAGCGCGTCCTGCAACGCGAGGCTTACTGGAAGACCGTCTACGAGATTTTTCATCTGCCCGAGCGCCGACAAGGGCGAGCCTGTCCGCTCAGCTTTTGCTACCAGGCGGTCCGCAATGTCGCCGCTGCTCTCGCCCTCGCAAACGATGGCCAGCAGCCGGTCTTCGGGCTCATCTACGACGCAGAGAACCCTTACTTCGCCGGCTGCGGCGACTGGCTGGGCTGGCCGGCGGCGCTGGCCGCGACGCTTGACCCCGACGAGTCGCCGGTGCGCTTCGCCTCGGCCTCGTGGCAGGAACTGCTTGAGGTCCTCCCGCTCGATGCCGCGGCGGCCGTATGGGCGTCCGAGAAGCACGGTCTGCACAAGTCGGGCCCAGAAGAGGACAGCGCGGTCGGCGCTGGTCCCTCTTACCTCTGACGGCAAGGCCAAGAACCGACCACCTCGGCGCTTACGATGAGTGCGTGACCATTGTCATTGACCTCGACCGTCATGAGCAAACGGTTCGTCTGCGAACCCGCGGGTTCGAGTCCTGTCGGGTGGTTACGCCATCCTTTCTCTCAGAGCTCGGCTTGGCTCGCCACTACCGCCAGCCCTGGCGTAGCCGCGTAGGGGTCTTCGTCGACGGCCTGCTGGCAGTGAGCCTCGAACCTGTGCGCTCGCCGGCGGAGATGCGAGCCCTCCCCGAGGGTGACCGAGCCACGCTTCGCCGCGCGGTTGTCGCGGCGACTGGGTGCGAGCGCCAGTGGAGGTTGCTCTACGGCTCTCACTTGACAGCGGACGAGCGTCTATTCGCAGTGATGTACTGGCGTTGGCATCAGCGGCAACGAACGCGCAAGCGCTCGCGGCCTGAGTCTGAGGGCTTCTCGCACGCCTTCCGCCAGGGGGTCGCCAGCGATGTCTTGAAGCGACTCGGCCTGGCTGAGTCCGTGCGCACAGCATCAGCCGCTGAGCTTGCCCTTGGGGTTGCGGGCTCGAAATTCAACTTTGCCGAGCTCGCGTCACCCGGGGCGTTCGGCGTCGTCAATGCGTTGGAGACACACGCCGCCTTCAGCCGCGACATCGCCAAGTACTTCGAGAGCCCCCTGACGAGCGCGATGGCCAACCTGGACGGCATGACGTCCGTGGCGAGGACCGTCGAGAGCGTGCGTGCCCTAAGCCAAAGCGTCGCGTTCACCGGCGCCAACCCAGCCAACATCCTCCGCGCGGCGAAGGTCGGTCTGCCGGGGCTTGATACCTCGGTCTCGCACCTCCTGAACGGCAAGCCGTTCGTGCACATGACGAAGTTCGCGGTCCCGGAGAAACTGATGGCCTGGACCGTCCCCAGCGGGTTCGCACAGATGGTCGCCCACTGGGAGCAGACCTCCGGGATGACGGCGGCGGCGCTGGAGGGATTGAGGGTCAAGGTGCCGTCGGTGGCGCTGCTCGCCTCGACGCACATCGGGGCGGCCGTCGAAGCGTTCCAGCGCATAGAGCGCCTCGGCGAGCCAATGCGTGAGCTAACAGAGGCGGTTGAACTCGTTGACCAATTCGACCGCCGCTGGCAGAACGAGGCGCTCTACTTCATCGTCTCGGGCTTCCTCGCCGTCTGCGGCCTGTGGGAGATGCGCAAGCTCGCCTCACTTAGCCGCGAGGAGGTCGAAGAGGCCGTCTTGCTTGCGCTGGAGGGCGTGGTCGGAGATGGGCAGTTCATCCCCGCGCTCCGCGGCGAGGTCGCCCGTGCCCCTTACCTCAACTCCTCGCAACGCACCAACCTCGACCACGCGGTTGAGCACGCGGCCAAGCGCGAGTACGTGGAAGCCTGCGCCTCCCTCTACTGGGGTCTGGAAGGTGCCTTCTGGGAGGTCGGCTACGCGACCTCCGTGGTCACGCTCCAGCGCACCGACCCGAGGAAGACGAGCCGCTCGGTCGGCTTTGAAACGATGGTCAAACGCCTGCGGCTCGGTCCCGAGCTGAAGACGTTCATGGTCCGGGGCCTGTACGGCACGACCGGCAACCCGTACCGGCATGGCGGCGCGGACAGCGGCGAGCGCCGCCAAGTGCTCCTCGGCATCTCCGCGCTCGCGGGCTGGTTTGAGGAGTTCACCAGCACCCAAGCGCTGACCGAGCTCGTGACCCGCACCGGGAACATCCTGCCGGGGGCCGTGGACCGCGTCCTGGAGAGTCCCCGGCTTCTCGGACCCTAAGCGTCTGAAACGACGAAACCCGCCACACGGGTTCACCGCAGGCGAGATCACATTCGCTGGTTCTTCGATCGGCCCTTACTGCTGCCTATGTCTGGTGCTGCCGTGCCCCTTCAGTGAGCGGCAGCCCGCGACTTGTCAGCCAGCCGGGTTCAGTTCTCACCTTCCGCGGACTCACGCCGCGCCGCAACGGGGGCACTAGTACCGATCCCGTTCGCGCCGTTGCGCGAGCCGCCGCTGCTCGCGCTCGGCCCGCAGCTTTCGTCCCGCTTTCTGGGCGGCATCGTTTCGGCGGGCGATCTCCTTCTTAAGCTCGTTCACCGCCGCCTCGGCGGTCGAGCGCCCCGGCCCCGGCTGATTGGACTCTGCCATCAGAACCTCGCGTTCCGGGCTCTCTACGGATTGGGCCACAGGAGAATGCGAGAGCTCGGGCACTCGGCGTGGACGCCCCAGGTCGAGCGTACGCTCCCGTCACCCGCTTGTCGATCAACCTCGGCGCGCGGTCGATCCGCGGCGCGCAAGCTCCGTAACACCGTCGGCACCGGCGCGTCGAAGGAGGAGCATCCCCGCGAATCACAGGCGGTGATCGATGGTGCGCTGGTCATGGTGGTGAGGAGCATGAGTCAGGCCGTCTCGGCGCTGACTCCTCGGATGCCGAACTGACCGTCACCAACATCACCCTCGTCGGCTGTTCTGTCAACTCACCTGTCCTGCGTGTGCGCGTATGTCTGAGGCGCGAACGCCCGATTCGGGTAGGGCCCCGGCGCGCAGCGTCTAGGTGCGTCCGACGAATCGGCGGTGCTCTTCTGGTGGTAGTTCGAGCGGCACCGCGTGCCGTCTATGAGGGAACTGCCGTGCCCCTTCACCGAGGGGAAGACCGCGAACGGCCAAGTCGAGATGTTCCCAGTTGTACCACAGGATTTGGGCGGTCCTGGAGGGTTTCGAACGACAGGAACGGCCCAGTGATTTTGGCGGCATACCGAACCGATTAAGCACTAGTTGGCGGGCTCAGCTTGAGACATATCCGCTTGCACACATCCAAGTCACCGGCTTCAACACGAGTCAACTCCGGATCTGTTGCGGCACTTTCCCTGCTAATCGCGAGCGCACCGGGAGCGGCCGCTAGCCGGACCTCGTGCACCTATCCCGGAGAAAGGCCACCTCCGCGAAGAAGGCCCGCGAGGCACCCCAAACGCCTTGTGGACGGGCATTTCGGCGTCTGGCCGCCGTCGCACCCGGACCGGAGTGCCGACGACCCAAACCGGTGCGCGACGCACCTAATCCGGCTGCCCCCGGGCGCCGTCCAGAACCCGGAATTGGCGACGAGCGGGGGCGGCGCGATTTGAGCCGTGAGACCTCTCGGCATGAGAGCGAGCCGGGTATCTCTCGACTCGCGGGTGCTCCGGGTACACGCCGCCGAAGTAAAGGAGGTCTTTCGGGCGGACGGTCTCGGCGTCCGGCGCATCGACCATGCTGCGAGTCTCGGAGATGGCGCGATGCAGGGCACGCCTGGCTCGTGGCGCGGTCCTGGTTTCCAATCAGCACGGGTCTCGGGGCATGAGTTGTCTCCGAGCACGGCGTGCCCGTCCTGGCCGTTTGGCCCTCTACTCAGGACCTAGCTGATCGCCGCCGCCGCGGTGTTGGAGACCGCGGTCTGTCGCCTTGGCGCGCGCGACGGTCAGCAATATCGCTTTTGCCGTTCCGCGGCCGAGACTTCGTGACTTCACCCATTCGCTTATCGGCAACACCCCTTGGCCACCAAGTCGGGTGCCTGGTCCAAGACCGAAGTGCACGCGAGCTGAACAGCCATGGCAGCCAGATGCCGGGGGCGCTGATCGAGCCGCTGTTCATCACCGATCCCTACGTGGGGTCGATCGCTGCCTCCGCCGCGGTCAGCACGCGATCGCGGCAGGACTGGCAGAGGCAGTGGAGCAGTAGTTCGCGGGCTAGACGCTATGGCCTAAACGGCCATAGCGTCTAGGCAAATGCGAGGTTTCACTTCCGCCCGCAGTTGGTCCAGCGGGAGGGCCTTCGGGGGCGAGCCGACGGTTTAGCGGACACGGAAGTTGGCGGCCTCGATCAGCGCCTTGCCGTGCCAGCGATCGTCGGCGAAGTGGGTGCTGGCGTAGTCGATGATCCCCACCGTCCAGTTGCCCGCGTGGGCGCCGCGCGGAAGCACGATGGTCGCGCCGGCGAGACCGCGCTTGATCCGGAGCATCATGCTGGCACCGTAGCCCGGCCCGACGATCTCGAGCACCGCGAACTTGCCGCGCAGCCGACCTCCGAGCACGGTCAGCTTGCCGCCATGGGTCGGAAAGCGACGGGCGGCGACGAGCGGATGGATCGAGATGCCCATCGGCACGGGCAGGAGGGCGGCGGCGGCAGCGCTCGCGGCGGAGCCGTGCAGCCGGTAGGCGCGCAGACCATGGAGCGCGGCTCGCGTGAGCGGCCTGAGCTTGGCGCGGTGTGTGATCGCCGCGGCACCCGCCGGCGGGCTCGCCGCGGCCGCGGCGGCACTCGCCTGGCCGGTGGCGGAGCGCCAGCTGGAGCCGGCGGCGCCGAGTACCGCGCCTGAGATCCCTTGAGCCGATTGCAGCCTGGTGGTCTCGTACGGGCCGAAATACTTATGCCATGCCGCGAGGGCGACCTCGACGTTATCGGCTGCCCCAACCGCGCGGTACCACTCCCCGACGACCGTTAGCAGCATCGCTTCGGCGGTGCTATAGGTAACCTGGGCGGTCGCGCCGCCGCCGCCAGCGACCGCGGCCGGGAACACCTTGCCGGTCGCCGACAGTGATTCGGTCAGGGTGCCGCTGATCGCGGCTGGGTAATTCAGCGTGAGGTCCGTGCGCCCCTGGCCGAGGGGTATTGTGATCACTCCGCCGGGTGTCTGCCAGGACGCTGGGCCACCCCCACCCATGTTGAATTCAGGCCGCTGCACGGCGATGCCTCCCAGACCGAAGGCTCCGCCCAGCACCGTCGCCTGGCCGGTGAACGGGTCGATCTCGATCTTGCCCCCGGCCGGCGAGTCGATGTCCACGGCCCCCGCAGACCCGGAGTTGAACGACGGCGGCAGCGTGTGCGAGTCGGCCGTGATCGTCAGCGGCCCGGTGAGCGACCCGCTAGCGGTGAGGGTTCCGGCGGGCGAACCTGCCCAGTCTGCTCCGGTGCCGCTGCGAAAGAACCCGGCGTCAGCCTGATACGTGCCGGTCGTCAGACCACCGGACCCACCCGGCCCACCGGACCCGCCCGCCCCACCGGACCCGCCCGCCCCACCGCCGTAGGTGAGGGCGTTTCCTTGGTTGTCGACCGCGGCGCAGAACGAGGTGGATGGGCACGAGACCGCATCCGGGGAGCCGGAGCCGTCGATCTGCACGGGTGGGCTCCACGAGCTGCCGTTGAATGTGAGCGCATTGCCCTGCTCGTCCACGGCGGTGCAGAACGAGGCCGATGGGCACGACACCGACAGCAAGGTGTTGGAGCCGTCGATGTCCTTCGGAGAGGTCCATTTGCTGCCGTTGAATGTCAGGACGTTTGGACCGTTATCCACGGCGGCGCAGAATGACGTCGACGGACACGACACGGACTCAAGGCCGTTGGCGTCGATCGATTTGGGTGTGGTCCACGAGCTGCCGTTGAACGTCAACGCGTTGCCTTCAAAATCGACGGCCGCGCAGAAGGACGTGGAGGCGCACGAGATCGACGTGAGGATCCCGTCAGGGTAGTTGTCGACCTCCTTAACGCTCCATGATTTGCCGTTGAACGTCACCGCATCCCCCTGGTGATCTACCGCGACGCAGAACGACGCCGAAGTACACGAGACCGCGAACAGAGGCTCGGAGCCGTCGGCCGTCGTCGGTGTGCTCCATGAGCTGCCGTTGAACGTCAGCGCTTTCCCGTTGCCGTCGACAGCGGCGCAGAACGACGCCGACGGGCACGACACCGCCATTGCGGCCGTGCCGTCGATGTCCTGCGGCGCGCTCCACGAGCTGCCGTTGAACGCCAGCGCGTTTCCTTGGTCATCAGTCGCGGCGCAGAACGTTGCCGACGCGCAGGACACCGACTGAAGGTTCCCGAAGCCGTCGACGTTGTTTGGTGAGCTCCAGCCCGACGCGGACGCGGCGCTCGGGGCCAGCAACGCTCCGCAGGTCGCGAGCCACGCGGCGCCGATCACCGCCAAAACTGCGGCCGACCGCCCAACCAGCCGAGCCCTCTCCATCAACCAGCCCCTTCGATCGAGTGCGCGCCACGCTACCACCCGCCAAACCGGCTGCCAAGCTTGCCGCAGCTCACGGTACGATCGCTGACAAGCTTCGCTGGGGCTCAGGGCGCGCTTGCCGTGAAACGCGAGGAGCAGGCTGGGTCGCCAGGCTGGCTGTAGGTGCCGACCGCCCGTGTCCGGCTGGTGAAGCGGAGCTTGACCGATGCGTCGATGGCGCCCGCGGGCGCTATGCCATTGCTGTCCTGAAGTTCGAGCCTGGCAACGCGGTCGCCGCCGATCAGCGCTGCGCTGAAGCTGACGTGCAGGCAGGGCTGCGGCGGGGGCCCGTTCGAGCTTGGGGTGGTGGTCGGGCATGAGGCGCCGCCGTCGTAGTCGACGCACCCCCGCCCGAACTCGAACGACAGGAGCCGATCGAAAATCTCAGCCGGATCCTTGACGGCCGCGCTCGCGGTCGGCTGCATGACCGCGCGCCCACCGGCCCCCACCCCGAACAGGACCGGCTGTCCGTTGGCCGCGCGGCCGTGCCACTCGCCGTCCCTTAATGCCAGCCGGCTGCCATGTCGGGCGTCGAAGGTGGTCGGCGGGACCGTGCAGCTGCCGGCATCCCTGCCGCCGAACGAGAAGGTCAGCCGGCCGGCGTCGGCGCCGAGCCTGCCGATCAGCCGCAGCCTGCCTTCGTGTCCTCCACCGAACGTCACTGTCTTACCGTCCACGACCACAGTCAGCTTCGGGACCGTCACGGTCGCAGAGCGATCGACTGCTCCCGTTTGGGAGACGTAGAAGCCGAACTGAGGCAGCGAGAACACGCCGGGCACCTTGGCGATCCCGGAGGAGGTCCGGCAGCGTTCCTCAAGCGACAGCACCAGATCCCCACCCTGGAGCGGCGTGTTCAACGCGAAACTCCCCCTCGCCGCACCGCTGACCTCCCAGTCGCCCGCCCGGGCGGCGGCGGTCTCGGCTCTCCACTCGTGTCCGCGGCCAGAGCTCACCGGCGCGCCGAGGGCGGTCTGCCCCGCCACCGCACCCGATGCGCTCGCCACCACCGCAGCGGTGGCCACCAACGCCGACAGCACCGACGACACGCCCCACCGAATCCGTCGCATCAGACCCCATTTCGTCTCGTCCAGTCGATCGCTGGCCAGCGAAAACTGTAAACGACGAACCCGCTACGCCAACGATTCGCGCGGTGGATCCGCTCGGGTCGCCAGCCGCTGACGGCGCTAGGAGCGCTTGGCGCGCGGACACGAGCGGCGACCGTTCCGTGCGTGGGGCCGGGAGCCGTCCGTGACGTGAGCCTCGGCGGCGTCCGCAGCTGAGTCCCGGCCCCTCGGTCTGAGGAGTCCTGAACAGCATCAGCACCGCCGTCGCCCGCCGGCGGTCCTGGAGGCGCTTCTGCTGGCGGCGTCCATCTTCTGGAGCTTGAGGTTCAGTGCGTCGAGCTCGCGAGCGACCTCGCTCCATTCCCGCCGGTCAAGCGACAGCGGGCTACGCGACAGATGCGCCTCGGCGTCATCAAAGCCGCCAGTCTGCGCAGCGCGGGTGACGATCGAGCCGAGCTCGTCCACGGCTGCGCCGACCACGCTTGCTTGGCGGATCGCAGGGGTCGGGCCCCACGCGCGGTTGGTGATGCTCGGGCCGACAATCGTGGTGTAGTAAAGCTCGAGCGCGCCGTGCCGGGGCACGCGCTTGATGAGCGTCAAAAAACGCAGGACGTGCGTCGCGCTCGTCCTTCGAGGTCAGGACGAGCCACTCGACGCCAGCGAGCCCGTTCCCCGTTGCGCGGGCAGCAAGGCGCTCGCGGTCCGAGAGCCAACCGCGTTGCCGGAGCTGACCCCTGAGGCGCGAAACCCGCGCATTGGGGGACCGTCGGCGCGAACTCCGAGATGCCCATGCCAGTCTCAGAACAGGTCTCGGCGGTGGCCGACGGCGCTGCCGCCAGGTTTTGAGGGCTTCGAGCTGCTTCGACCGAACGACGAGCGCGAGGTCTGCCTAGTGTTGACGCGCTGGCGCTCGGAGGAGGACTTCCGGGCCTGGGCGGCGAGCCCGGCGTTCGCCGCGGGGCATGCCCAACATCGAGAGCGTGGTCCGGTCGGAACCGCAAGCGAGCTGTGGTCCTTCGACGTGCTGGAGCGCGAAGAGCCTGCTGAAGGCAGACGCGCGCCCAGCGGCCGCAGGCCTGCCCAGCGATGATCACGAGTCGGAGGCCGCTTTGACGACCGTCTCCGGCAGCAGCGCCACCGACGTGAGCACAAGTCCTCGCTCGCCCAATCGCTCCCGCACATCGGGTGGCAATGACGGAAGCGCGAGCGCTGAGAGGCGGCTGGCATGGACGTCGGTTTCGCGAGCGAAGAAGAGGTGCTGTCTGGCGGCGTAGTACCACTGGTCCGCGGGCGCTCCCATCGGTCCAACCCGGCCGGTCAATGCCTCATCGGCGACCTTGGCGCAGCCGAGCAGGGAGCGTTCATCGCGGCAGACGAATACGACCGCGGGCCTTGTCCCAAGCGTCTTGTAGCGGGGGTACTCGAGGCACCATCCGCAGAGAAAGGCGTCGTAGGCCAGGAGCTTTTCGCGGTTATACGAGGGGCGTTCGGTCAGGTCGAGTTCGACGAGCAGATCGAAGGTGAGCTTGATCGCGTCGATCCGGATCTCGAGCGAGACGTCTGGTTTTACCTCGCCGAATGCGGTGACCTGGATGTCGATCAGCGCCTGGCCGTCGGGCAGCGAGATCTCACCGGCGGTTATCGGATGGCGGCGATGTCCGGTGCCGACCTGAGGCACGGGGTAGCGGCCCGTCACATACCTGGGTGTGCGCCAGTTGTCGGTGGCGAGCTTCCCCACGATTCGGTGAAACGCGATCGCCCAGGTGAGGACGTGCAGGTCGTGTGGAAGGAGCGCGCCCTGGCGCTGCTCGATCGGGCGCCACTCCCGCTTCGGTGAGATCGCCGGCGCGGGCTTTCTTGCCTGAGCCACCTTCAGACCGCGACGGGTGAGTGAGTACAGCAGCGGCAGCGCGCCGTCGGCGCGGGTTCGCTGCCTGACCCCGATGGTGTGCTGTGCGATCAGCCCATGGCGGTACAGCTTGACCAACCGATCGTTGACCGCGTTGGCCGTCCTGTCGGGCATCGTGGCGCGGCCGATCAGCACCCGTGGCGCGAGGCCCGCGCGGTCGAGCAGCTTGAGGATCGCGTAATCGGCTTCGTAGAGCCGTGGGAGGCGGTCGACCCCAGTGAGCTGGTAGGCCTCCCCCACCTCGTTGATGCGGTCGAAGAACGCGAGCTCGCGAACGCTGTCGGGGGCTGGGCCGTCCTCGGACGCCTCGCTCGGCTTGGCGGGCGCCTTTCCGACGATGCGCCGGACCGGACTGTCGGCGAGATCGGGCGCCGCGACGGGCGGCTCGACATCGACGCGAACCTCGCGCCTCAGCGAAGACGACTTCGGCTTGACCTTCTCTTGGGGAGATGGCGCCCGGGACGCCCTGGCAGCTGGCTTCGCCTCGTCTGCCAGCTCGACGGTCAGTGTTGACCCGAGCGCTTCGGGATACGGCCCGACCTGTTCGAGCATACGCTCGATGTGCCATTTCGCCCATTCCCCGGATGCCCTCGGCCACTGGTAGGTCTGCCCGATGAAGCTAGGGATACGCGTGCCGCCTGCGATCCAGGAAGCGAGGCAGTGGTAGTTGGGGAAGTTGAGCGCCTGCTCCGGCGTGACTCGCAGCCGGGCACGGGAGTCGGGATCGTCGCGGATCATCGTCGCGTAGACGGCCATGGCGATCCGGGTGGCCTCCTCAGCGTCCCGGGCGTCGCCCAGGCGGAACAGGAACCGGCTCTGCAGGAGGTTGACCACGCCCTTGCGGATCTTCTCCTCCTGGGATGAGCCGGATCCGAGCTGGGCGAAGTACTGAAGGCCGAAGGCGACCTCGAGCCCGGCGGCCCGGTGGGTAGCGATCTGGTCGACGACGTTCTCGCCGTCGGCCACGTAGTGGGCCTCGTCGACGATGAGCGGCACCCGCGGACGGTCCCCCTCCGGGAGGTGAACCTGGCGCTGGAGCTGCGTGTGGAGCATGCGCAGCAGGAAGTGCATGCAGGCGCGGCTGTTCTCGGTGCCGATCGCGGCCATGTTGGCGTCCACGATCAGCACGTCCCGCGACTCGATGATCTCGCGTAGCGGAATGTCGGTGGGGTGGTTGAAGAACCTCCGCAGGGGCGGCACGCCGGTGAGTCCCGCGATCTTGTTCCGCGGCGCGTCCAAGCGTTGAGTGACGCTCGAGCTGGCCATCTTCAGGTCATCGGGCAGCTCGGAGCGGAAGAACTCGGCCGTCTGATCGAGGTCCGGCTGGTCGGCGCACGCCTCCGCGACCTTGTTGCGGAACTCGCTCTTCGCTGGGCGAAGCAGCGAATACACGTCTTCGAACTTGGGCCGCCGACTCTCTCGCTCGGCGAGTGCAAGCGCGCCGATCACCGCGTGGTAGAGGTAGCGCCGCGAGGACTGGAAGATCTGGTTCTCGGATATGTCCGACAGCGCGGCGACGACATTCTCAGCGATCGCCGCCGCCTCGATCGCCAGGGGCCTTTCTCCCGCCCGACGAAGGGGACTCATCCCGAAGCCTGGACGGCCCAGATCGAGGTACCAGACCCGCTTGCCGCATTCCGGCGGGATCAGCCGTAGGCACAGGTGCGAGAGCTCGCTCTTGGGGTCGATAACGATCGGCGCCGCGGTCTCGTCGCGAACGTCGTTGAGCACCATCCGCAGGAGCGCCGCTGTCTTCCCCGACCCCATCGACCCGACCAGCAGCGCGCCGTACTTGCGATCGTCGGGATGGATCAGCACCTCGGCGTTGTCCGCCCGCAGGACCGGGACCACCGGGTAGTCGAGTGTGCGGTGCTCGATCACCCAGCCGCTTTGGTCAGCGCTGGCGCTGGCGGCGCGTGGGGGTCGGTAGCGCGGAACGCGTCCGGCGGTGCGGGCATGCGAGGGATCGTCAGGCGCCTCACCGGGACGCCCTTCATCCGCGCCGAGGGCAGCTCGAGCAGGTGAGCGAGCTCGGCCCCTGAGACCAGGTTTCGCAACGAGACCGGGGACAGCAGCGGTGGGTAGGCGCTCGGGAAGCGGCGGCGGTAGAGCCGCTGGCGGAAGACCATGTACCGACGGTGAAGGTGGTTCTCGCCCCTCCGGGCCACCAAGCTGGCGGCGATTCGGTTGCACGTCTCCCAGTCCTCGGATCCAACCTGAACCTCGAGGTAGAACATGCTGCGATGGCGTACCTCGACGGCCGAGCGCAGCTCAGCCTCGTCGAGTAGCGAGGTCCGGACATGGTGGTGGTGTTCTCGCTCGCGCTGTCGGCGCTCGTGGCGCTCCAGGCGCCGGCGCGCCCGGTCCTCGAGCTGCTCCGATGTGGGCGTGATCTGAAGGCGGACCAGCGAGGGCACTGCCAGCGAGGTCTGCGTCATCGCGACTGCCTCGATCAGTGGCGTGGTCTTGCCCTGTCGCTGCGCCATGCTGGGTGATGGACTGCCGAGCGGGTAGAAGAATGGCCGCCGCTTGCGGAAGCGCATCACGTACCGCGGCTCGTCGAGGGCGGCGCCAATCGGCCGGGGCGCCTCGTCGAACTCGTGCCCAATGCGCACGTCCGGATACGCGCCCGCGATGATCCCCTCGAGCGTCCGAGCCATGTTCGCCTCGCACACAAGGCACAGCGCCCACTGCATCCCCACATGCGACGAGTGGTGCCACAGCTCGAGCGCGACGAACGGCTGACCCTGGCCGACGCGGTCGTTGTAGCGCTTGCGCACCGCGGCGCCGATCGCCTCAACCATGTCCTCCAGGTCCCCCGGCTTCGAGTCGTCGTGCATCGAGAGCTTGACCTCGTAGCGCGCGTAGCGGCGAATAAGGCGGTTGCGCAGTCGGCGGTCCACGGTCGCCGCGCCCGCGACCCCAAGGACGAGCAGCATCACCCAAGCGGCGAGCCCGACGTAGAGCGGCGCGCGGCGCATGAACGCCTCCGGGTACGAAGGCGCTGGCCGGGGTGGCTTGTTCTGATCAGGTGCTTGTCGATGCAGTCGCGACCGGCCCTGCCGCGCTAGCTGGTGTCTCGGTGGGCCTGTGCTCGCGATCTGGTGGCTTGGCGCTGGCAACAGGTGCTCGAGAGGAGCAACGTGTTTGAGCAGCACGACCACGCCGATGGCCAGCGCCGCGAGCGCCATGAGGGCACCCATCAGGTGAAGGACCCGACGCACGCCTCACCCGCAGTTCATCGGAGAAATGCCGGCTTGCGTGTCGTTCCAGCCAGGCGGGACATCAACGCGAGGAGGCGGTCCAGCGAGACCACCGCTACGCCGCCCTCCCAGCGCTCGATGCCGCGGGCTCCGGCGAGGCAGAGGACCGGGATCGCGCCTCCGCGGCGCCAGGGGACTCGCCGCTGGTCCTGCCACCGGGCGACCGAAGAGATGCGGGCGAGATCTCCTGGGCTGTAGGTGCGGGTCTTGGTTTCGATCGCGAACACAAGCCCGCGTGGACCGGGCGCGATCGCGAGATGGTCGATGTCTCCGCCGCCTATCCAGCGCAGCGAGTGCCGGATCCGCCATCCGTTCCACTCGAGACGGCCCAGCTTTGCGCGCACCTGCTGCTCGGAGCGTGCGCCGACGGCGCTCCGGTGCGCCAACCGCCACCAATAGCGCGACCTGACCGCGCCCACCAGCGACAGGAGTACCAGCAGCGCGGCGAGGATCGACAGTCCGGCACTAACCGCAAGGACGGCAAGAAGCAACCCCGCGAGCGCCAGCCCGGCGTGCTCTAGCCCCCGAACCAGTCGGCGCCCGAGCTGCCGCCGGGGATAGCTCGCCGAACTCATTGCGCGTGCTCCCGACATCCCGACCTTCGGATCCGGCGACGCATGGATGCGCCCCATCTGCCGCAGCCAGTGAGCGCCACCACCCGCAACCCCCACACCAAGCCAGCCACCAACGCCCAGATACTCGTGACCAACACGATCGACAGCGCGGCATGGGTGCTCGGCTGGCGCGCCAGCTCGCTCGCCTTCGCCGCCACCGCCACCGCGACCGCCAACAGCCAGAGGACCTGGAACGCGGCGTGGATTCCTACCCGATGCTCGCTCAACGCCCGACGGCGCGGGCGGGGCGGGTGCCCATCGCTCGGTCTGTCTGGATCAGTGGCCATTCCACGCTTGAGATCAGGTGCCTGACGCGAAAGCTCCGGCCCTCGACTCGCCACAGCGCTTCGCCCTGGCCGAGCCGCTCGCCGACGATTCGCTCCTCCTCATCCGAGAGCCCCAGCACGTCGGTGGTCAGCTTGAGGTCGCGCTCGGCCTGGCGGTAGACGACGCGGGTCGCAGTCTCCGAGACGATGCCCTCGGCCAGCTGCTGCAGCCGGCTCCCGCGATCCCCGACCGCGGAGAGGTCGGAGAAGCGATGCACGACGAGGACGTTCTGTACGCCCGTCTCGCGGGAGAGCTTGAACGAGCGTTGGTAGTACTCGGCCAATCCGGGCACGGCGAGGATCCGCCAGCCCTCGTCGTTTGAACGAATCGTCTGCTCCGGCGCGCGATCCTCCCGATAGGCCCGCTGGGTTCGCTGGAGGCGCTTGGCGTCGAGGAACGCGGTGGCGCAGATCATCGTGATCGCGATCGCGGTGTCGTCCAGCGCCAGGCCTCCGAGCTGGGAGATGTTGAGGCTGATCGCCGGGGCATCCCAGGTCGCCTCGCCGGCATTTGTCGGCCCGTCAAACATGCCGCGCAGCGGCCCCACGCAGAGCCGGTGAAGCGCGAGCGCGCAGTCACGCAGCTCGTGCCGGGCCCGCCCCAGCGCCACGTTCATTTCGCTCGCCGTCCGCTCCGACGGTTCGCGCAGCTCTGAGACGACATCGGGGATGCAGACGTCGCAACCAGCCTGGCGTGCGTCGACGGCGGCGAGCGCGGCGGTCAGACCGACAGCCTCGTATTGGTGAAGCTCGCGGGAGAGGATCGCCCGGGCGACGGCGTGAAGCAGGGCTTGGCGCTGCTCGTCTGAGCCGATCCACTCGAGGGGGTTCAGCTGGGTCTGGCCGCCGGGCTCGAGCCGCAGCACCACCCCGCCGAGCGCGCGGATCAGGCGGTCGTATTCGCCCTTGGGGTCGGTCACCTCGACGCGGCGTCCGAACAGCCGCTGGCGGAAGAGCAGCGTCTTGGTCAGCGCGCTCTTCCCGTAACCGAGGCGACCGAGGATCAGCATGTTGGGGTCATGCAAACGGCCCTCCTGGTAGAGGAGCCAGGGGTCGATCACGAACGCCCCGCCGTACACGTCGCGGCCGATCAGCACCCCGCGGCTCCCAAGGCCCGCCTCAGCGACGAACGGGTAGGCAGCCTGCACGTGCGCGGTGGTGGCGATGTGACCGGGACACTCGGCCGGGCGCACGGCCCGGCGAAGGCGCAGCTGCGGGGACTGCGAGCTGTCGCGCCCGAACCCACCGAGACGAAGCCGTTGCTCGGCTCGGAGACGCCGCCGCCCTCGCCAGGACCGCTCGAGGTCACCGGTCGGCGTCATGAGAGACCTCGGCAGAACGGCAGGGTGTAGGTGAGCGCGTCGTCCTGCTGGCCCCACATCCGCTCGAGGCGGAGCTGGCGGCTGTTGGCCGCCATCTCCACCTTGCGTACCGTCATCCCCAGCTCCGAGACCCCGTCGGGGCCCGTGTTCGGGACGCTGACGGTGACGTAGCCGGCGAAGCGGACCGCACCGTGGCCGGAGGCCAACTCCTCCTCGCGGGTGGCGACGGCGCTCTCGCGCTGGCGCTCCCGGGCCGAGGTGCGCTTGCCGATCCGCGCTCTGAGCGCCCGTTCGGCCCCGGCCTCGGTGGCCGCCCGCTCGGCCTTGCGCATCGCCGCTCTCGGGCCGAGCAACTCCATCACGAGCGCCACCGTCCGCGTCGCGCCGGTGTGCATCAAGAGCTCCTCGAGGAACGTCGCGCGCACATCGATCCGCGGCCACTGCGCGATCCACAGCGTGCTGTGAAGCGAGCCGTCACAGGCGACGTGCGACCACTGGACGTCTCGGGCCATGGGGCCCGCGGTATGGGCCGCGATCCCAGGTCCGGCACCGTTCTGCTGGCCGGTGTCGCGTTCATGGCGTCCGAACGGGTCAAGCCCGTTGCGGATCGCCGCCGCGAGGCCGCGGCGGTTCAGCACCCCGGCTACCACGACACCGGCCTGGCTCAAGCGCTGCGCGAGCAGCTCGAGCTCGTCGGCGAGCACCATCAGCGCGCCCTCGTCTCCTCCGCCGAGGTCTCGGATGGCGCGGCCGGCCACTGGGCGGGCCGCGTCGATCTGGAGTGACACGAGCACTTCGTGGTCCTCGGATCCGTCGCCCTGCCCGGCCAGCAGCTCCAGGTAAGAGACGAGCTCGATCGGTGGATCGTGGGTGCTGGCGTCCTCTCGCTTGGCCTGGTGCAGGTAGTCGGCCAGCTGGTCGGAGCCGGGCGGGAGCGTGCGCTCGTACCAGGCAATCCTGCGGATCGTGCTGTGATCGCGGGCCAGCGCGGCGAGCACGGCGCCGTAGGCAGCGAGCCGGGCTTCCCGGTCTCCCGCCGAGAGGAGATAGAACGCGGTCGACTGGCACATCAGCGTGGCCGTGTAGGTGTGCGCCTTGGTGTCCTTGGCCACCCCGAATTGCGCGCCGGCGTGCCGCGGAAGCTCGCCCTCGAGCAGCTCGAGATCGGAGATCTCGCTCGGTAGCGAATTCGGGACCTGGACACCCTCGGGTTCCAGCCACGGGTTGGTCGGCAGCCGGACGACGTGGCCCATGTGCGGCTGCGCGCTGCGGAACCGGTGGCGGCCAGACCGGCGAGCGATGAGGAACCGCAGACACAGCGGCGTCCATTCCTCGACCGTGTGGCCGTGCAGCGGAACCACAAGGACCACCGTTGTGACGCCGAAGTCGAGCGCGATCAGCAGCAGCGACATTAGGCCGCCGAGTGACAGGAGCGCGATCGCCGCCCCACCGGCGAGGAGGAACCCGACGAGCTGGGCCAAGCGGAACCCGAGGATGAAACCGCCGTGCGGGTGGGGGCCGAAGCGGTAGCGCACCTCGGTGCTCATCTGTCACTCACTCCCCTTCTGACCTCGGTGTCGCGGCTCGTTCGGGCCCGCTGGCTGCTGTGAGGGACGATGGCTCCGCAGCCGAGGGCGGTGGAGGCACCGCGGCCGGAGGCTCGTCCACCTGCGTCGCTGGCAGCGGAGGCGCGGCGCTGTCGACCGACGACGGCGCCTCGGGCGCTGTCGGATCCCCTTCCTCTGAACGCTGCGATGGTGGAGGCGGGGGTGGCGGGGGCGGGCCGACGCTGTCGGAGAAGGAGGACCCGCCGGCCGGCCAGCCGCTCGACGGCGACTCGGGGCCTTGCGTCGAGGTGGCGTCTGCCGCCGATCCGCCGTGCCCGACCTCAGATACGGGCAGCAGCCCACCCGGGGTAACGCCACTGCGTCCGGCGGCGACCTGGACCCGCGCCGCGGCGTGCTGGGAGAGCTGCCCGCCCAACCGGGCCGCGGCTCCCCCCATCCCGCCCATCAAGCCGGCGGCGGCGGCAATCGGGCCCGATGAGCTGGCGGCGTTGGCGCGTGAGCCGCCGAGACTCGCCAGTCGAAATCCGCCCGCCGCCTTACCGGCGGACCCGCCTCCCGCGCCAGCCCCGGCGGTGGCAAGATCCGGACCACCGGCGAGGACCGAACCCCCCGCGAGCGCGCCTCCGACCCTTCCCCCGCTCGCGTCTCTGCGGCCGCTCCCCCCCGCTCCGCTCGCGCTCGAGCCGCGGCTGTACATCACCCCGATTTCGGTGCCCACGAGAAACATCAGCACCCAGGGGGTGAACGCCGCCAGGCCGAAGATCACCACCCCGGCGAGGATCGTCCCCACCGAATGCGGGATCGACCCGTTGCCGAACGACAGGCCGCTTGAGGTGACGCTCCCGGCGAGCGCGAGCACGATCACCACCACCGGCCGCAGCATCACGAACATCAAAAGGAGCATCCCCAGCCGCCTGACCCACATCCTGAGCGCCGGCCAGATGCTCGCCGCCAGAGCGACCGGGAAGAACAGGACCGCGATGTAGATCGCTGCTTCGCGGACGATCAGCTCGAGCCACACCAAGAGGCCGGCGAGCGTCGCGACGAACGCGACCAGGAATGCAAGCGCGGCGGCGCCGAACCCTCCCCATCCTGAGCCGCCCCACTGGCTGGCCAGCGTCTTGTAGAAGTCCGCGGGCATCTGGTGGGCGAACCCGTTGGCGATCGCGTCCGCGCCGGTCAGGGCGATGATCGTCAGCGCGACCACGATGCTCGTGCCGATCCCGGCGCGGCCGATCCCGTACAGCACCTCGCCAAGCGCCTCGGGATCCCTTCGAAGCGCGGCCGAACCGAGCGCGATCAGCGCGACCAGACCGGCGAGAGCAGCGCCCAGCGCGGCCAGCCCCGAGAACAGCCTCAGATACCACCGCGCGTCGAGCTCCGGCTTCGTGATGATCGCCGCCTCCTTCAACACCCAGCCGGTGATCGTCTGCGCCGCCCCCACCATCCATGAGGTGACCTGGTCCATGATCCCGGTCGCGAGGTCCCCGGCAACCGTGCCCGGAAGGCTCGTCACCGCGTGGACGGCGGTTCCCGCCGCCTGATGCAGCGGCTCACAGCTCGAGAGCGGGTTCAGCACGTTGAGCGTTGTCTGCTCAATGCTGCACTGGCGATTTGACCTTGCCGCCCGCGCTAGGAGACCATCGTCGACGCGCGAGGTATGGGCGGGCGCTGGCCAAGCCGGTGAGGATGCGTGCGCGCTCGCCGACATGAGCGCCAGCGTCGCCGCCGGAACGAGCGAGAGCCTGACGATCCGCATCGACGCCACCGTCCGGCGGCTTAGCCGATCCCGAAGAAGAAGTTGATTAGCGCAGCCAGTGCACCGACGGCGAATGCCGCCAGCACGGCGACGATCAGCCCCACCTTGCCGCCCGACGCGAGGTGCTGGACGTGCAGCCCGTTACCGGCCGCCCAGGTGGCGATGCTCGCCAAGCCGCCGACCGCGCAGGCGATCAGCGCGTAGAACGCGGCGACGTTGATTCCGTGCTGCAGCCCCTGGGCGCCGGGCGCGCCGGTGTCCGGCGAGATGGTGAGATGAAACCCGCTCGCCGCATAAACGAGCAAGTGCTGAAGACCCATGGCCCCTCCACTCGGTTGTACAGAAAGCCGAGCAGTTATAGCACGACATCAGCTTAGTTTGGTTATTTTGGTTTATCGTCGAGGGCAATGCGACGGGCGGCACTCGCGATCCTTGGCATCCCCTGCCTGGCCGTGGGCGTCGCGGTCATCGCGGCCGTCGCCGGCGCCGGCGCCCAGGCCTGCACCTCCAGCGAGGCAGGACCGGTCGGCGGCGTCCCCGCCCAGCTCGTCCCGCTGTTCCAAGACGCCGCCGCGCAATACAACCTCGGTCCCGAGGGCGCGGCGATCCTTGCCGCGATCAATTACGAAGAGTCCGACTTCGATCAGTCCACTCTGCCCGGGGTGCACTCGGGAGCCAACAGTGCGGGTGCCGCCGGACCGATGCAGATCGGCATCGGGGGTAAAGCGGGCGACACCTGGGACCTCGTAAAAGTCAGCGCTCCCGGCGATCTGCCAGGCCAGCCGCCGAACGTGTACAGCGAAGCCGACGCGGTCTACAGCGCCGCTCACTACCTCGCCGAGAACGGGCTCACCGCTAACCACCCCGCCACCTGGCATAACGCGATCTGGAATTACAACCACGCCGACTGGTATGTGGCCGCGGTACTGAAGCTCGCCCAGCGGTTCGCTCAAACGCCGATCGGGGTGTGGACCAGCGACTGCGCGAGCGTCGCCACAACACCCGGCGAGCAGGCAACGATCACACCTCAGGGGATCGCGCTCGCGCCCGCCCTCGCCCCGGTCGCCGTACAGCAGCTGATCGCCGCCGGCAACCAGATCATCTCCAAGCCCTACCCCGACCCGGTCAGGCACTACGGACCCCTCAACCAGCCGTGGCCCGCCTACGACTGCTCGGGCGCAACCTCCTACGTCCTGTACAGGGCCGGGCTTCTCTCAGACAACGCGCTCGTCTCAGGGCAGTTCGTCACCTGGGGCCAGCCGGGCCCCGGGCGGTGGATCACCGTATACGCGAACAGCGGGCATGTGTTCATAGAGATCGCCGGGATCGTTCTGAACACCGCGTGGTATGCGCCCGTACACCCCATCTCGCCAGCGAGCGGTCCCCGATGGCAACCCGCTTCGACGATCCTTGACCAGATCAAAGGCGACGCCTACGGCGGCTTCACCGAGCGACACCCCGCTGGCTACTGATTAGGAGAAAGCAACGACAAAGCGTGCGTTGACTGCTTGGCCACTTTCGAGTGAGGAGCGGCGATGCGGTAGCCCGAGATGGGGACGCCGCTAGCCAGCGCTTACTGACTCGCAGCTTGGTTCTTTCGGACGACCTCAGCCGTCTTTGCCATCTCATGAGTTGGACTGAACTGGAGGACCTCGGCTCCTTCGAATGCGACCGGGGTGTGTCCAGGCGGCGCGTAGAAAGCTTCGCCAGCTTCGTAAGTCTCGTCTCGGTCGCGGTACCTGAACATGATCTTGCCTTTGAGCACGTATCCCCAATGGCGGCACTGGCAGCGATCGTCGGGAAGCCCCCGAAAGAGCTCTTCCGGATCATCGTCGGCAATGTAGGAGGCGAACGCCACCGTGTATTCATCGAGCTCCTCAGAGCGGCTTTCGCCGATCCCGTCGCGCACGTGCACTTGCGACGCCGTCGCCTTCGAGGTCTTTGGCATATGCACCGTCCTCCGATTCCACGGTCGCCGAACCCACCAGAAGCCGCAGCATAGGCCGCTCCTGCAGCCTTAATCAAGAGCCGGCTCAGCGAGGAACGAAGATCCCACGGCCTGCCCCCCCGCATCTGACTTAAGGGCGGCCCCGCTCCTCGCCACATGGCGCACCAGGGTCGCTCCGGCTCCTAGATGCCCGCGCCGCCACGGGGGCAGCGCTGGTCAGGCGCCGCGTCCGTCGTCGCTCGCAGCGCTGCTGCTCCATGCCTTAAACGATCGCTTGGCCGTAACGACGGGGGAGTGTCCTAGGAACTGTGTAGGCATGAGCGAAAGAGACGTTCATGCCTTCAACACGAGAAGTTGATTCTGTTGTTCGAGCGACTGGCTCTGAACCGTCGAGCGGAGAGGGTCGTTTAGCCGGGTCGTCGCCGGCGGCTGGGATCCTTGATCGGGTGCGCGAGGACTTGCGTGGGAAGCTGCCGGACGAGGTCGTTGACGAGCTCTTGGCGGGAGCGATGACCGAGGAGGAGATCGTCGGTCCTGGCGGCTTGTTGGGGCAGTTGACCAAGCGCCTGGTCGAGCGGGCGCTCGAGGTCGAGCTGAGCGATCACCTCGGATACGAGCCGCATCGCGAGCCTCCTGGCGGGGCCGGGAACACGCGCAACGGGTCGACGGCGAAGACGCTGCAGACAGAGCACGGGCCGGTGGAGGTCCGCACGCCGCGGGATCGGGAGGGGAGCTTTGAGCCGAAGCTGGTGCGAAAGCGCCAGCGGCGGTTTGAGGGCTTTGACGAGAAGATCCTGGCGCTCTATTCGCGGGGCATGTCGACGCGGGATATCGAGGCGCACCTGCGCGAGCTCTACGGCGTGAGCGTCGGCCGGGACCTGGTCAGCCGGGTCACCGACGCGGTCCTGGACGACGTCAAGGAGTGGCAGGCGCGAACGCTCGATGACATCTACCCGGTCCTGTTTTTGGACTGCATGGTGCTGAAGATCCGCGACGGCGGCTCGGTCAAGCGCAAGGCGTGCTATCTGGCGCTGGGGATCGGGATGGACGGTGAGCGCGACGTGCTGGGCATGTGGTTCCAGGAGACCGAGGGCGCCAAGTTCTGGATGCAGGTCCTTACAGAGCTGCGCGACCGCGGCGTCCGCGACATCCTGATCTGCTGCGTGGACGGCCTTCAGGGCTTCCCCGAGGCGATCGAGGCGATCTTCCCCCAGACCACGGTGCAGACCTGCATCGTGCACCTGATCCGCGCCTCGCTCAGGTACGTCCCCCGCCGCGACTACGACCCCGTGGTCAAGGACCTCCGAGTGATCTATACCGCCGTTGACGCCGACCGGGCGCTGCACGCCCTGGATGCGTTCGAGGCCAAATGGGGTCAGAAGTTCCCGCCGGTGGTCAAGGCTTGGCGCGAGGCGTGGGAGTACGTGATCCCGTTCCTGGCGTTCCCGCCCGAGGTCCGACGGGTGATCTACACGACAAATGCGATCGAGGCACTCAACCGGCAACTACGAAAGGCGGTCAAGACCAAAGGCCACTTCCCCCACGAGGACGCGGCCCGCAAACTCATCTACCTCGCCATCCACAACGCCGTCCCGCAGTGGACCCGAACCCGAGGGTGGACGAAAGCACTCCTGGCGTTCAAAATCCACTTCGGAGACCGGCTACCCGACTAACCCGCCTACACAGTTAGACAGACACCCTCAACGACGGCTTCGCTCGACGGCCAGCAGCGGTTACCGAGTGGCGGCGGGCGCTCTGCGGAGTTGGCGCGCCGATGGGCTGGGTGTACGTTGGGGGTTGGATGTTGAGAAGTGGTTGCTTGCTGCGTAATGGGTTGCTGCTTGCGTGGCGGTGGGGTAGATGTTGCCGGGCGGGGTCGGGACTCCGAGGTGATCGACCGCCTGCTGGATGCGGTCCGAGGGGCAGAGCCGGGTGTGGTGGTGCGGGTGCAGCCCGGGGTACCTGGCGGAGGGGGCGACGCGCGGGGTGGCGCGGGCGGCGGGGTTGAACTTAGAGCGAATGTGAGGTCGGTGATGAAGATCCGTCTCGATCATTGCGTCATCCATGTGTCCGATCGGACTCGCTCGAACGTCTTCTATCGGACCGTCCTTGGTGCCGAGCTTGTCGGTGACGCGGACGGGGTCGCGATGTACCGCTTTGGCGACGAGCAGCTCAACGTCCATGGTCCAGGGCTTGAACCGAACCCAGTGGCACGGCTCCCAGTGCCGCCTGGCGGTAGTGATCTGTGCTTCAGGTGGTCGGGTCCGATCGCGGGCGCGATCGAGCACCTCGGGACCAACGGAGTCGAGGTGGAGCTGGGGCCCGTGCCGCGCACTGGGGCGCGCGGCACGGGAACGAGTGTGTACTTCCGCGACCCAGACGGGAGTCTGCTCGAGTTCATCTCGTACGAGTGATGCCTGACTGAGACTGCTACCCGCGGCACCATCGGCTCCGCAGCGTCACTGGTGCAATCACCCACAGGCATTTGCGGACCACGGCCGGCGCAACGCCTGCTCGTCCATTCAAAGCAGCCACGATGATGGCGCGTACGACGGGTGCCAAGGCCACCGCTTCCGGACAAAGGGCACCACGCGAACACCTGACCGGCAAATACACGCGCCGACACAAAGGCAGGGCTCGCGGCGGGCGACGCAAGCGACTCCGTATTCGCCACGAGCGCGACCCGGCGCCTTCGCCAGCGCAGGCCGGGCCGGCGAGCCCTGCTGGCCGCGCGAAGCGGGTCTTGGAGAGGCCGACAGCGAAGTAGCCCGGCGTGAGGAAAGCAGGGCGCCGAGAGCGTGGACCGTCGCGAAAGCACTTCGCGGTTTCCTGCGGCGAAGCCAGACATCGCTCGCGTTTGTAGCCGACTTGATGTTCATAGCCGGCAGGAGAATCGAGCTCCCGACCAAGGGTCGCTTCTGCTTTCCGATCTGTGACGGGAAGCCGGTGTCGTTGCTGGCCCTTACTCTCCGACTGGTCCGGAGCGAAGCCAAGATGTCGCGCTTTGGCTCGCCTCGGCGAACTAGAGTCGCCAAGAATCCTGCCCCGCCTTGGGCGGCCGGCTGCTCGCCAGAGCGGCGTTTGTCGGCGACGAGCGATCAACCTGGCGGCGGGCTGCAGGTGCCTGGCGATCGAGTACAGCTAGGACGCGTTGCGGTACGTAGTCGAGCACGCGCCGAGCGGTCTCGCGCGTGGCGTTGACTAGACGAGCGACCTTGCTTCTGCCCCTGGTCTGAGCATGGCGAAAGTGGTATTACCGGTCGAGCATGGCGCGGCCGAAGTCCGCAGAGAATGGCGGTCGCAGTGCGAATGACAGCATGCGGACCGTCTTGGTAGCCCTTGGGGCGGGCCTGGGGGTCGCGCTCGCCAAGGCCGGAGCGGCGGCCTTCACCGGTTCGTCGGCGCTGGCCGCCGAGGCTGCGCATTCGCTCGCCGATACCGCCAACGACTCGTTCCTGGTTGTCGCTCAGCGACGCAGCACCCGCGCTCCCAACGACCGGCATCCCTTGGGGTACGGGCGAGAGGCCTACTTCTGGGCGCTCATCGCGGCGTGCGCCGCGTTCGTCGCCGGTGCGGCGTTCTCGTTGCGCGACGGCATCGACCAGTTGATCAATCCGAGCGCTACCGCCTCGTTCGCCGTGGCCTACATCGTGCTTGGGATCTCAACCGTCCTTGATCTCGCGTCAATTCGCCAGTCGGCGGCCCAGCTGATCAGTCGGGCGCGCCGTTATCGTCGAAGCCTCCTTCAGGAGTCCCAGGAAACATCTGACCCCGCGCTGCGGGCTGTGTTTAGCGAGGACGCAGTGTCAGTCTCAGGGGACGTGATCGCGCTCATCGCCTTGGGCATCAATCAGATCACGGGATCGTCGGTAGCTCAAGGAGTGGCCGCAGTCTTGATCGGATTGGTGCTCGTCCGCATCAGTGTCCAGCTCATCAAACGCAGCCACGACTTCCTGGTCGGTGTCTGGGTGCTAACCGCTGAGGCGCGGGACGGCGATGCGGGTGGCCTCACGCCGGCGATCCGGCCAGCCGAGTCGGAACGAATGCAAGCTCTTCTCTCTACGTACCCTGGAGTGACCGGCATTTGTGAACTCCTCGTCAGCTTCGTCGGTCCCGGCCGAGTATGGATCGTCGCCCGCATTGATATCGACGAGGACCTCGGCGGGACTCAGGTCAAATCACTTGTACGCGGCATCGAGTCGAGCATGAAGCACGAGTCGGAGAACGTCTACCGGGTCGACGTCGTGCCGACCGGCGGAGACCGGCGATCCAGGCGTGAACCGCGTCGGCCTGAGAGTCCTTCCCCGCAGCACCAATCCAACATTTGAACTACCACTGGCGCGCCGAGCTGCTGTGACCACAGCGGCGCCGGTCTCCCTCGCCGTGCGCGGAGCGTCGAGCCAGCCCGGCTCGGTGATCGGGCGGGCGATTGCATGCGCAATTAGCTACCCCCGCACGATCGGGCGAGTACCGAGCGACGCAAGAGCAGCACCGTTGTGGCCCTGGCGAGAGAATCTCGAGACACAGCGCTTCGAACGAAGGCCGTAGTGGCCGATCCCTCGCACGAAGCAAAGCGCCGTGCCCTCGCTAACACCTGGCCCCGGTTACCGCGCATTGCGAGACTGGCAGCGCCGGCTCCAAGATGCCGGTACCGACACGGATGCAGGGCCGGTCGATCCGCGCGCCGTTGTGCTCGTGCTCTTGCCAGAACTCTCACCGCCGGCCAATAGGAAGCTAACGCCAATAGCGAGCGCGACGCCGCTCGCAAGCTCACGCCGCTGAGCCTTGACATACGCGACAGTTCAATCACCTCAAAGGTTTGGAGCAGGTGATCACATGGTCTAGGTGGTAGTCAGCCCGGGAGGCTGAACTCGATCTTTTCGTCGCCTTGAACACAGTCGACTTGGTATCCGGGCGCGGGCGGGCCCGCCTGGCCGAGGCGGCAGGTGAATCCGCTCAACGAGCAGCCGGAGGCGGAGGTGAGGCACGAGCCTGGGAGATGCATGACCGGGTTGATGAGCGGGCTCGCGGCGGCGCAACTGATACCGATCGCGGCGAAAGGCAGAGGAAATCCGCCCTCGGATCCGTGGGGTAGCGAGCAGTTGCCCCGCAAGAGCGGTGGGACGGTGTCCGGTATCGCGTAGAACGCGGTCGCCACGGTCTCAGTCGGGCCGGGGCTGTAGCGGTCGCTGGCCGCGCTGTAGTAGGCGCTGTCGAAGCTGGCCTGCGCGCCGTTCCAATGCATCGTGCGAAGGAGCACATGCATGTAGCCCGACCCGCACGTGTAGTCGACCACCTTCCCGTCGTAGTTGTCGTGAGCGCCCTGGACCGCGACGCACCTCTCGCCATCGGTTAGCTGCACGCCCCAGGGGAAGGTGCGGTCGATCGGCACGTTCTCGGTGAACCCCTCAAGTCCGCTAGGCACCATGAACTGCTCGACCGTGGTGTCCCACGGCGCCCGTTGGCAGACCACGGACGGAGTGGTCGTAGAGCCGTTGTCGGCCCAGCACGGGTCATAGATGCCGTTGCCGGAGAAGCAGCGATAGGCGTCGCCGACCGAGTCAGAGCCCGGGACGCACGAGCTGGCTGCTCCGTCCTCGACGACTGTGAGCCCGGCGCGGGGATGGAACGTGGCGTCAATCGGCTCGGTGTCGACGACCGCCGTGACGCGGGACGCCGTGAGGGCCTTCAGATCGGACTTGACCGCGCTGACAATCACCCGGAGGCTCGGAGGCCAGGCAAGCATGCCGCCGTGCGAGCACGGAGCCAGGAGGTAGCTGCCCGCCAGCATGGCGTCATAAGCCTTGCCGGTACGTCCGGCCAGCTGCTCATCGACGGCGGCGTTGTCGATGGACAGCGTCGCGGGGAGGCTCGCCACCGCCCCGCCTAGACCGCCGATGCCGGCACCAGCCAGAAGCGCCTCGAGGTCGTCGAGATCCACGGCGCAAGGCAACGTAGGCTGATCCTCGGCCAATGTCCCTTGAGGGGCTCGGCCGCCCGGCCCGGAGACGCCGTAGGAGTGGGCGGACTGGACCGATACCGGCCCGTCAGCGGCGAAGTCGGTGCTGTAGAGAGGGATGCCGAACAGGGTGCGTTTGAGGGTGATGTCCCCGGCGAGCTGCGTGATCGGGATCCCGGCCGGCAGGTAGGGTGGGATTGCGCATCCGGCCGGAAGGGTGTTCATCGGGGGCTGGTGCAAGGCAAGGCAGATCGACGCGTCCGTCCCGGGCGGGGTTTCGAAGCCGTCGGTGAACGTGCCGTGGAACAGGGATGTGACATGGGCGGCGCCGAACAGCGGCAGGGCCTGCATCGCCCGGGCCAGGGACTGGTCGCCGAACGGCGAGCCCAGCGACGGTGTGTCGACGGTGATCAGCGCCCCGAGATCGGAGGCGATGGGCGTGCTGGTGTATTGGGAGCTGGCGGCGAACCGGGTCGCCAGGCCTCCCATGGAGTGCGCGATGACGATCACCTTCCCGTCACCCCCAGAGTTGCGATAGCCGGCGGATATCGCGGCGATGTACTGCGACAGGCAGCGCGCGACCGTGGGCCGCGCTGCCCAATCGGTGTTGTGGGAGCTGTAGTCGAAGACGTACGAGCGGACTGGCAAGCCCGCTTGTTTTAGCGCCGCGTCGATCGGCTGCATCGTCGCGCCTTTCCCATCCCAGCCGTGGACCAGCACCACGGGCCGCGCTGACGCCGAGAAGCCAGTCGGAGCGTCGATTTGCGGTGGCTGCTCACAACCGGCGCTAGCCGTGGCTGTGCCCGCGGGCAGCGAGGCGGCTGCCAGGACCATGGCGGCTAGAAGAGCGCGCAGCGACGGCCGCGTCCTCATGACGGCCCCGACGTTGACTGCGCCACCTTCCATTCGCCGGCGACGCGGATGAGATCTAGGGTCCAGGTTCGCCTCGCCCCGGAGCTGTCGGTGACAACGGCCCGGACCACCGCTGCCGAGGGCGACTGCTCGTTGAATGTCGCCAGTTTGAACGCCAGACTCTTCAGGTGCGCAAGCGATTCCACCGCGGCCGGGTCGAGGTGCACGCCGGCTGGCATGGCGATCGCGTCGCGTACCGCGGCAGCGTTGCCGGACAGCATCTCCCGGCTGATCGCCGCCGCTCGCGGTGCGAACGAGGGCGCAGCGTTCCGCCTGGTGGTCGCGCTGTGCGAGTTGCTCGCGCCCGAAATGAGGACGTAGGCAACGGCGGCGACCGCCAAGACGACCGCCGCGGCTATCGCGCCCCTACTCTTGCCCCACATCTGTGTGGATACCCCCTCTGTTTACCGTGCGACTGCCCCACGACCCCGACGCCGAGAGCATGATGGTGTCGATAGGCTGGACGCTTCGCGACCTTGAGTCGCTGCTGGGGGGCGAGGGCGCCTGTGGCCTGCCAGCCTGCCCGACGTTAGGAGTTTGGTCGGGTTGGCTACTCGGGGCCAAGGACGTTGTTGACACCGAGTCGCTACACCCTACGACCCACGCGGCAACCGCGAGCGCGATGACCGCCGGCGGGGTTGGATGAATCTTCAACGCCTGTGTCCCTCGTGTCTCTCCGGCCACCGAACGCCGGGGCCCTACATCAACGCCGTAGCGATTCCGGTCGCCCAGCGGCAGAGCATGGGGATGGACGTGTCACCGCTGTACCTAGGGAATGTGCCTCCGGTCCGGGCACCAGCCGTGATCTGCAGCGGGGTCTCGCCGATGTCGTGAATGACGACGCTGCAACCGGCGATCCGCACACCTCCGGCCTCGATCGCAGAGTAGAACATGAATGTCCCGGGGCCCAGCGAGGGAGTGTCCCGCACACCGCATTCGGTGTACGTCGAAGGGCATCCCTTGCTTTTCACCGACGCTTCGTACTCGCTCAGCGTGTGGTCGCCTTGGTTGTCAGTGTTCGCCATATCGCCAACCTGTACGTAAACAGGTGGTAATCCGGACTCGCCGGTGAACTGAGTTGGCATGTAGGTGCAGGCCACCGTCCGCTGCCCATCGATGGTCGGGGGCCCGCCCACCAGCGGCTTGAAGACGACCGGCTGGCCCATAATTTGGCTAGCGCTACCGGCCCCAGGACAAGAGCCGGACGCCTGACCGCTGAAGCTCCCCTCCGGAACCGGCACGGCGGAAGCGGTCGATGTCCCAGTGCGCGAAGTGGCAGCAGTGGTTGTCCGCGTCGATGTGGTGGAGGCCGCGGACCCCCCCGTGGACGCTCTGGTCGACGACCCAGCGGGCGCAGTGGAGCGGCCGGTCCCTGGCGCCGGAACGGTTCTTGAGCTACTCGAACCTCCGCAGGCCGCGATCGCCAGAACGACCAGCGGTACCGCAGCACATAGTGACTTCGTCATCGCGACCCCCAGTGTTTCCTTGCGCCCCGGCCGGCCCCCCGGCGAGATCGCGGGACTATAGCGGAGGAGACCTTCGACAACTCGCCCGAGACCAGAACCGCTCAGACTCTGCCGCAAGCGTGGACAGGACAGACAAGCGTGACCGGCACGAGAGACCACACTCACCGGCTAGGAGCCCGCCATCGCTGCCCGCCACCACATAGTCCGTGTCGGTTTGATGGCCGTAAGTCGACAAACCCCTGCTTTGCAGGTTCGCCAATCTCGAGACTTTCGGACGCGATTCTGAACCGCTGGCGGAGCGGCGCCATTGGGCAATCCGATCGTCGCCGAAGTCGCGCGATCTGAGGTGGGGTCTCGGGCGAAAGCGAATCGCGTCGTGCCTGCTCATGGTCGGCGGCGATGAAGTGCGCCCCCTGGTCCGCAGCTCTACGCGCTGAGGCTCCCGCGTCGCGGAAGCCGGCGTCGGCCACAGACCAGTCGCCGTAAGCGATCGTGGGCTCGGGCCTGGTGAAGAGTCTTCGCACCGGAGAGGTGGCGCGATGGAGAAAGAGGTCTTTACGCCCGCCACCTGCGGTAAGACCGAACGCAGGGCCTGACTCGAACGCCACGCGCGACCTGCTCCTCGCCAATACCGGGGCGCGCGTCGGGACTCTCGTCGCCGACACTCGAGAGCAGCTATCCGATCGTGACCCGGACGCGCCGGGAGAAGCCGCGCGCGTAGGGATAGTTCGTCTCGCGGAGCGTCGCTACGGCGATCTCCGTCTGGAGTGGGCCGCCGGAACCAGTCGCGGCCAGCCGCACCACAAAGCGGCCGCTGGGGCGGATGTAGGGGTTGCCGATCACCTGGAGCCGTCGCCCAACCCCGGAGCGGACTTGGAGAATCTGCTCGGGCGGGATGTAGCCGCCCAGGACGCGCCCGCGGATAACGAGCACTCCGCCCCAGGGGACGTGCGACCGCAGCGGCGCGAGGCGGATCTTCGCCGGCACGATCGCCTTCACGATCGCCGAGCTCGCCGCTTCGGTCACCGGCCCACCGCGATAAACAGCCTGGATGAGCCGCGAGGGCCCGGGGCGGAGAGTCACGGTCCAGATGCCACCCAGCGAAGTGCTGACGACGGCCACCTGATGCCATTCGGCCGACTCCTCATCGGGTGCCGTCATGATGCTCACGGGTACGTGCGCGAGTGGCGTCCCATCGGCCGTAGCCACCCAGCCGCTAAGCGTCACTCGGTGTCCGAAGCGAATCAGCTTTGTCTTCCGCTCGCGCGTTCGCGTATCGCAGCGGCGGACGTGCTTGATCCGCTTCCTGATGCGCTCGCGAACGCGGTGGCAATCGCGGATGACTTTCGCATAGCCGGCGTAGATGTGAACCGGCTCGCCGATCTTGAGCGACCACGTTGCGGTCGGGCTGGTCGTCGGTGCCCCATCGCCGTCGACGGCTCGGTTGGTTGCGTAACAGCTGATCGTGTGGACGCCCAACCCGCTCACCGGAATCTCGGCGCTCGCTGTCTGTGAGCCACCTCCACTCAGCTGCTCGGCCGTCGAAGGCGAGCCGTCGACCGAGCACATGATCGACCCGACTCCGCTGGGTCCGGACGTGGCCGTAGCCGAGACGTGCTGGGTGCCGGCGGTGACCGGGGCGTCGGTCGGTCCGTTCAGCGACAGTCCCACCGGGAGGTTGTCGACGTTGATCGCTTCGCTATCGGAGGTCCAGTCGTACCCACTCGTGGAGTAGTTGTAGGACGCGTTGTGCGCCATCAGTACTAGCGGCACGCCGGTCTTGCTCGTTGGCACCGCGGTCGCGGTGTTGATCGTCGCGCCGCTGAAGAAGACCTGCTGGCTGTTGGACACGTGGTTGGGGTCGCACTCATCCCAGTACCCGTCGTTCGGCGGACGCTCGCCCGTGTCCTGGACGGTCTGACCGTTCCACGAGACGAGGGCGCGGCAGACACCCGACGGGTCACTCGCCGCCATGTCGATCGGCAACGAGCCGTGAACCCACTTGCCGGCCTGGTACCACAGGTCGTGGCCGCCACTGACCGGCCCCGCGATGATGCTTGGCGTCTGGTACTCGGTGGCCTCGAGCTGGAGATCGAAGACATCGAAATACGCAGAGGCTTGGCCGCATTGGCTGGCGGCGTTGCAGCTCAACTCCCAGCCGAAGTAGCTCGACGGGCTGAAGCTTTGCCAGCCTCCCGGTGACGGCCACGAACCCGTCCCGTTGTTCAGGTTGGTCAGCCAGCCTGAGTTGCCACTGTCCCAGTAGAAGAACTCCCCCCAATAGGAGCTGCCGTTGTCGCCCTGCATTTCGGGTACATGAGCTTGGACGATGCGTATGTTCGAGGGCGCGTCGACCTCCCAGTGCGCGATTTCTCCTCCTGGCACCGGATTCGTGCCGATCGTCCAGATGCCCCGTTGCTGGCTACCACTCGTTGTGGGACACGAGGCGCCTTGAGTGAATCCCGCCTGCGCATAGGGCATCAGCATCGACGTCCCACCGTTGGCGCACTGCTGGTACCACAACGTGTCCTGCACGGCATCCGCCGACCCCGGCGCAAGCGGCGTCAATGCCGGAGGCGCGGCCGCGCTCAGTATTCCCGCCAGCACAACCGCAAGCAGGAACCGGCGCGGTCGGAGCTCAGCACACGAGCACAACGGTTACGCCTTGCCCGCCCCCGTTGGGGTTCGCTGCAGTTGGCACCGCTACGCGACCCGAGCCCTCGTAGTCAGCCTCAACAGCGGGCTCCGTCCTTCCCGGAACCTCAGACGGGATCCCTACGGCCACACATGCGTGTGGAGATCGGGGGAACTTTCCGCGCCAGCTGATCGTCAATGCCCCACCAGTGCTGCTGCACGGATTGTTAGGTGCAATCCGCGCAGCGCCGCTCGATGCCACTAGTTGGCAGCCGTTGTTGGTTTCGGCCCAGGCGCTGACATAGGCGCCGATAGACCTGTGATTGAGCTTCGGCGGCGTGACGGCGCCGTTCCTCAGCTGCACGGTTCCTACAGAGTTCTTGGGGAGGTTGACCGCGGCATAGCTCGCGCCACCAAGAGCCAGAAGCGAGAACCCCAGCGCGGTCAGCGCGATCGCGTTCCGCCGGAGGTAATCGAGAATCTGAGCGCTCACGTCGCTCCTTTCGTCACGGGACTAACCGCAGTTCGAGATGCATGTGAGGGCTCCATTCGGGCCAGGCTGAGGTGGCGGAGCGCTCGAGCTTGATACCGAGCCACCCGAAGCGCTGGCGGTTGATGCAGAAGTGGATCGCGGTGAACCGGAAGCCGCAGGCGAGGATCCGGGAGAAGCGTTCGACGAACTCGTAGCAGGCGAGGGCGCCTCGTAGGACACCGGCACGAACTGGGGTGACGCGGCTTCGTGATGGACGGGTTTCGCCCGATGCCTAGCCGTCCTGTTCACTCGAGCTCTTGTACGGGGGACGAACGTCGAGCGGTGAAGCTGAGCGCCTTCGTCTGTCTGCAAACCGGACTCAGTTCCGCTCGTCTCGGCGGCGGAGGTAACCGACGGACGATGGCGAGCCGACGCGGAGAAGTCGGCGGACCTCTTGGCGCTTCCTCCGGTAGAAGAGCTCAACTGCCACGCTGCGACGCCTGCGATGGCCATAACCACGGCTGCGGCCAGTCCGACGAAGGCATGAGGGCGAGCTGACCGGGAGCGGACCCCGGCCGCACCGGCCAACGGCGCCGCCGGCGAGCCGTTTGCGGCCGATGCGACGCCCACGAACTCCTGCGTGTCACCGCTTGCCCAAAAATCGTCGGCCTCGATGGTTGCGGAGCGCGCTCTCGGCTCCGCTCCGGGCTCCTGTGCCCCACTCCCGGCTTCGCTCGTCGAACTCGGTTGGGGAGCCTCGGTGTTGAGCGGCTCGATGCCGTCGGCAGGAATCCAGCCCGAGCGCGGGAACGGGATGAGCGTGCCCCGCTCGTCCCGTGTACTGCCGTTGTGCTCCGACCCTCCCAAGCTGGTGTCTTCCCTCCAGGCCAGCTATCATACGCCTAGTTTGGCTTATTTGGCGAGGCCTCTAGGAATTTTGGTGAAGGAGTTTTGTTGAATCCTACGCCCGATCACGACCCGCTCCTGTCGCCTCTCGAGGTCGCCGAGCAGCTTGGCGTGAGCGACCAGACCGTCTACAACTGGATCCGCGAGAAGCGGATCGGCGCGCTAAAGATGGGGCGACTGCTGCGCATCCGGCAATCCGAGCTCGAGCGCTTCGTCGCCGCCAACAGCACCACCGCCGCCGACGACGACCAGGCGGAGTTCTGGGAGGACCCCGACGCCCAAGCTTTCCAAACTCCGGGCCGGACCACATGGCGATGAGCACGTCCGAGCCCGACCCTCGAGAGCGAGCGGCGCAGCGCCTGCTCGAGGCCAAGTCTGCGTGGGGACAGGCGATGACGGCCCACAAGATGGCGCCGCCGGACGCGCGCTTCGCGGGGCGTCTACGGACCCTCGCGCTGGCAGCCCAAGCCGAGCGGGAGGCCTGTGAGGAGGCCCAACGAGCCGGCCTGCTGTGGCGTCCGATCCCGGGCGCCCAGGGCGCCCAACCGCCGTATGAGCTTCGGGCCGGAACCGGGCGACGCGGGCCAGCTGAACTCTGGGAGCAATTCGACGGTGCCGTCCAAGACCTCAATCACGCCATCACCGGAACCAACGTGACCGGGGTCGCCCGGGCATTCGGGGAACTGTCCTCAGCGGCGGCCGCTCTCGCGGATGCGGTCGAGGCCGAGGACCAAGAAACCGCTGCTGAGGCGCTGCGGCGGCAAGCCGTGTAGCCGTCGCCGGCACGCGAAATCGCTCGAACCGGTCTGGTCCGGGCTGATCGCGACGTTCCCCAATCTCAGGTGGCGCCGCAGTCGCTGTGCGGCGATGAGCGAACCTCGCCGCTGAGGTGCTGATCGCCGGTTCAACCAGGTCACGGCGTACTGGGACAACGTCAGCTTTCTACACCAAGCTCGGCGCGAGGCCTTCCGCCTGAGCGGCCAGAGCGGGCGCAGGCGAACCATCCTGTGGTCGGGCCGTTGCTACACGTCCGCCGCCGTGCGCCCGTCCTCGTGGCTGCGGGTCGTGGCGTCCCGCATGACGATGTCGCTTTCCACCAGGGACCCGAGTGCAGCGCCGATCGTCGCCAGCGAGGCGACCCGGCACGCGAGTCGCAGGTAGCCGTCCAGCCCGCCGACGTGCCACAGCGTCCGTCCCGGCTCTGCCAGCGAGATGATCATCGCGGCGCACCGTCCCGTGATCGCGAGTAAGCGCCGCGTAGCGCGCGCCAAAGCAGCGCGGTGCCGGCGAGAGGTCAGTGGTGGCGGTTTCGTGGTCGGTGGCGGGGGGGTCCAATGACCTTCCTCCAGCGCGCGTGGAGGAACTCGACCAGCTCCTCGGTGCTCATGGGGAACGCCAGTGTCGAAATCTCAAACGTGGCGTGAGCCGACATGTCCGCACCTAACGTTTTGATCGCGTCCCCCACTCCCCCGCCCCCGGCGTAGAGCACCACCGACACGCCCAAGAGCAGTTTCAGCAACCACGGTACCCATCGGCGGCTGAGCAACCTGCCGAGCGGTCCGTGATTCGGAAACTGCGACCGGTTTCGAACAATGACCCCCACTGTCCTTACGCGATCGCTGCGCTCGATCACGCCGATGTCCGCGATCTCGCGCCATGGGATCAGGACATACGGCCGGACTGCGCGCTGGTAGATCCCCTCCGGGCCGATAACTAACACATCGTGGGGTACAACCAGCGCAATCAACAGCTTGACGGCCGCCCAACCGAAGAAGACGGCGCCGCCTATCCCGACGATCTTCGCCCCGACGCCGCCCGGTACGAAATAGCGGACGAAAGCCGCAGCCACCACGACCGTGAGGAGGAGCCAGGGCGCCAGCTTCACGCGCGAGCGCCGGATCCGTAGGACATCGTCCTGCACCACTCAGGAATCATCCTCGCCGCGCGAATCCGTAGGGCTGCTTGCACCGGGCGCCGGGAAGGAGGGGGCGGCTCTTGCGCATCCGGCAATCCGAGCTCGAGCGGTTCGTCGCCGCCAACAGCACCACCGCCTGCGACGACCAGGCCGAGTTCTGGGAGGACCCGGACGCCCAGGCCTTCCAAGCTCCGGGACGGACGACCTGGCGATGAGCGCATCCGAGCCGGACCCGCGCGAGCGCGCTGCTCAGCGGCTGCAACAGGCTAAGACCGCGTGGGGTCAGGCGATGACGGCGCACAAGATGGCACCGCCAGATCCCGGTTTCGCTTCCCGGCTTCGGAGTCTCGCGCTGGCCGCCCAGGCTGAGCGCGACGCCTGCGAGGAGGCCGACCAGGCCGGCCTGCTCTGGCGCCCCATCCCCGGCGCCCAGGGCGCACAGCCCCCATATGAGCTCCGACCTGGGACCGGGAGACGCGGCCCGGCCGAGCTCTGGGACCGATTCGACACGGCCGTGCAGAACCTGAATCACGCCATCGCCGGAACCAACGTCGTCGGCGTAGCCAGCGCGTTCGGCGAGCTGGCATCGGCGGCGGGCGCTCTCGCCGACGCGGTCGAGGCCGAGGACCGGGAAGCGGCTGCCGGGGACCTGCGCCGCCAGGCCGTCTAGGACGGATCGCGTGCTATTCCGGCTTTGTTCGCGCGGAGGTAGCCGCACTCTCGCGACGGATCGACGTCGCGTGGGGTCGATTCTTCGTCGTGAGAGCTCAAGCCCGCCGATCACCGCTGCTCGGACGAATGCGATCCCAGGGCCGCTCCTCGGCCGCGTCGGTGCTGCGCCGAGTCGGCGTGATCGGTCTACGCGATAACGACCGCGAAATGCATGCGCCGAAGGGACCTACGCCGGCTTATTCGGAGTAAGGAGCGAGACTGCGATCGCCTGCGACGACGAGCGCGTCAAACGAGGCGTTGCCAGTCCGCCTGCGCGCCATCCCCGAAGGCTTCGTTTGGGCGGCGGTGATCGGCTGGCTTCAGCTCTGGCGCCGAACAAGCGCTCCGGCTGCGCTTGATCTCGTCGTCGGTGGGCGGTTCCTTCGGCGCATGAGTGGCCAGCGTCGGGCAGGGCTTTGCCGCTAGAGGTCTGCAAGCCTGCCTTGGGACGGGCTCATTGCCTCCCAGAGCGGACAACGACGAATGCAGTCAGCGCGACCGCGATCGAGAGCACACCGCCGGCGCAACTGGCCCAGGCGATTACCTTTGCCGGGCCGTGAGCATATGGACGGCCACTCGCGTAGCTGAACTCGTGGATGGCCACGCCAGTGAAAACGACGGCGGCCAAGACGGGAAGGGCAACTGCTGTTCGGGCAATCGCACTGCGGCTCACTCTTACCCAGTGATAGCAGTGCAGGCAGGCGATGGCCGGCTTCGGAGCGGGGCGAGCTTGGTTAGGACCCCAACCCGGGAGCGATTCCGAGATGTCGAGCTCGCGGAGTCGCGTGACGGGTTGCCGATCGGGCGAATACGACCGCACGTTGAGCTGCCGTAGCGCTCAGGAGATCAGACGCCGGCGACAAGGCTCCCGCGCTCTGCTGAGTCGGTGAGGTAGTGGGGCTGCGCGTGATCGGAGCTGGCTCCTCGCCGGCTGGGTGTGGCCGAGGACCATCGTGGCTCGACCGGTCCGGTCACGGTCCGACTTGCTGGGTTGCGTGGTAGCTGGACGAGAGGACCGCGAACGCCGGTTTTCGGTTCCCGTTCACATCGACGAGCCCCTTCTGGTTGAACGGCGGGTTCGGCTCCGGGTCCGCAGCGTTATAGCTCGGGAAGACGACGAAGTCCTGCAGGGTCTGGACCGCTTCGCGTCTTTCATCAGGCTGCGGCACATGAGACGATGCGGTCCGTCTTCCCGTCCACGAGGAGGCTTGCGCAATGGAGCTGAGAATTGAGCATCTGACCGCGGAGATGCTTCAGGCGCGCTCGGCCGACGTGATCCGGACTCGCATCGAGGTCCGCGTCGATCCCCTCACGGGCCACACCTCGCGGATCCTCCCGGAACGAGGGTTAATGCCGCCGAACGAGTTCGATCTCGAGGCGTTTGCGCGAGAGAGCCAGCCGTGGTGCCCGTTCTGTCCCGAACGAATCGCCGAATTGACCCCGAGGCTGCCACCGGCGATTAGCGTCGAGGGCCGGATCTCGATCGGGGAGGCGGTGCTGTTCCCGAATCTGCACGCGTACTCGTCGCACAGCTGCGTATCGATCTACTCCGCATCTCTCCACTACCTCCCGCTCGAGCGCATGACGGAGCGTCTGGTCGCTGACAACCTCGCCGTGCAGGTCGCGTACGCGAAACAAGTCATGGCCGCCGACCCAGAGTCCCAATGGGCGTCGATCAATGCTAACCACATGCTGCCCTCGGGGAGCTCGCTGTTTCATCCCCACCTGCAGGGCATCGTCGATCCGCATCCGACGACGTTTCAGCGCATGCTCGCAGACGTTCCAGCCGAGCAGTTCGACGCTTATCTTGCAACTGAGCGCAAGGCCGGCGAGCGTTACTTAGCCGATACCGGCCGGGTCGAATGGGTCGTGAGCTTCGCACCTATCGCCCCCGCGGAGGTCAGAGCATTCGTTCGGGGGGCTTCATCGACCGCTGATCTCGACGACGACCTGGTCGTGGAGGTCGCGCAAGGGTTGACACGAGCGCTCCAGGGCTACGCCGATCTCGGATTTGAGAGCTTCAACCTGGCCGTGTACGGCGCGCCGCCGGGGACGCCGGGATACGCCCTGAATCTGCGCCTCGCCTGCCGCTCGAACCTGAAGCCGTTCTACCGCTCGGACTCTACCTTCCTGGAACGTCTGCACTGGGAGGGCGCGGTCGACCTTCGGCCGGAGGCAGTTGCCAAACGGCTCGCGGATCGGTTCGGCTAGCCGTGCGCAACAGCTACGGTTCCGCCCATGCCCTCGACCTTCACTCGCATCGTCGAGCGGGAGATCCCCGCCCACATCTTGGATGAGGACTACGACTTCCTGGCGTTTCTCGACGTCCGCCCGATCCGGGAGGGGCACACCCTCGTGATTCCGAAGGTGGAGGTTCCCGACGTCTTCGATCTGCCCAAGCCCCTCCTCGCCGGCTTACTTCTCTTCGCAAAACCGCTCGCGCGCGCAATCAAGGCGGTGAGTGGCGCGGAGCGCGTCGGCATGGCGGTGATCGCACTCGAGGTGCCTCACGCCCATGTTCACCTCGTGCCGATCGACGGGGTCTACGACATCGACTTTCGGCGCGCTACGCCAGCTGACGACGGCGAGCTTGCCACCACGGCCGCGCGGATTCGGTCGGTGATCGCAGTTGAAGGTCCGTGAGGTCCGGACGTCTGCGGACTCCCCTCGGTGGGCCTACCAGCTTGCGGCCGAGGCGTCCGGTTCACTACTAGCGATGGTGGATGCCTCCCGTAGGTAGACGACGCGAGACTGCTTGGACCGACGAACGGGTCGAGGACGAGCTGCGGCGGTTTCTGAGGGATAGGCGGGAGTGGCCGGCCTACCGGGAGTTTCAGGCCGCGGGCTTGAAGACTCTGCGCGATGCGATTACGCGTCGGCGAGGCGCGCGGTGGTGGGCCGCGAAGATGGGTGTGCGCTATGTCGAGCGCCGCCCCGGTTACGCTCCGATCTGGACTGAGGAACGCATCCATAGCGAGCTGCAGGATTACCTGAACGGTCGCGAGCAGTGGCCGTCTCGCGAGGAGTTCGAGCGCGACGGGCGAAAGCGGCTGCGCGATGCGGTCAACCGTGCCGGCGGCCCGGACCGATGGGCGGCTGAGTTTGCGCTCCCGAGACCGAACCGGCTATCAGGAACCCGCCGTGGCTGGACGCCCGAAGCCGTGGAAGCCGAGCTCACGCGACTGATCGGAGACCGCGCGCAGTGGCCATCCCGAAGTCAGTTCCGCACTGCCGGGCTAGCGGGAATGCTCACGTCGATCTACGAGCATGAGGGGCCCGAATACTGGGCCGAGCGGATGGGCGTCGAGCGCCGGCCAGCCGGCCCTCGGCGCCGGGACGGGCTCTGGACCGAGGCGCGCATCCTCGACGAACTGGAGCGGTTCTGCGCCGGTCGCGAACTGTGGCCCACTGAGCGGGAGTTCGCGACGGCGGGGAAGCGAGCGCTGTATGCGGCAGCGAGTCGCAAGGGAGGTATTCCCTACTGGGCCAGGCGACTCGGCCTCGCTCGCCGACGCGCTCGTTCATGACGCAAGGCTGCGGTTGCGGGCGCCATCGGTAGGGTCCCGCGTCATGAGGCAGCCGCGGCGGGTCACGAGGAATCGATGAGCGCGATCGAACACGTGCATGCCCGCACGATCCTGGACAGCCGTGCCAACCCGACCGTTGAGGTCGACATTCGGCTCTCCTCTGGGGCGTTCGGTCGAGCGGCCGTGCCGTCGGGCGCTTCCACCGGTTCGCGGGAAGCGCTCGAGCTGCGCGACGGCGATGCCGCATTCGGCGGCAAGGGTGTCATAAGGGCGGTTGCGAACGTCAACGACGAGATCGCAGAGGCTGTGACCGGGCGCGATGCCGCCGACCAGCGCGGAGTGGATGAGGCACTCCTCACTCTCGACGCAACCGCCGACAAGTCCCGCCTTGGTGCCAACGCGATCCTTGGTGTCTCGATGGCGACGGCTCGGGCGGCCGCGGCGGAGGCCGACGATCCCCTATGGCGCTATCTCGGCGGCCCCGAGGCGAACCTGCTCCCGGTCCCGACGATGAACGTGCTCAATGGCGGGGTGCACGCTGACAACCCCGTCGACTTCCAAGAGTTCATGATCGCCCCCGTCGGAGCCCGCTCCTTCGCGCAGGCTGTCCAGGTCGGTGCCGAGGTGTACCACCGGCTGCAACGCAACCTCAAGACCCGCGGCCTTGGGACCGCGGTCGGCGATGAGGGCGGCTTCGCGCCCTCCCTGAACTCAAACGAGGCGCCGCTCGAGCTGCTCGTGACCGCAATCAGTGAGGCCGGCTACGAGCCGGGCGAGGATGTCGCGATCTGTCTTGACCCCGCCGCCAGCGAGTTCTTCCGCGACGGACGCTACACGCTCGACGGCGAGGGGCGCTCGCTGTCAGCTGAGGAGATGGTCGACTACTGGTCGACCGTGACCGATCGCTATCCGGTGCTGTCACTGGAGGATGCGATGGCCGAGGCCGACTGGGATGGCTGGCATCAGATCACCGAGCGGCTGGGCAGCCGCCTCCAACTGGTCGGAGACGACATATTTGTCACTAATCCAGCCATCCTGCGCGAGGGCATCGAGCGGGGAATCGCGAATTCGATCCTGATCAAGCTCAACCAGATCGGGACGCTCACCGAAACCCTCGACACGATCGCGCTGGCCCGAGACGCCGGATACCGGGCGGTGATCTCGCATCGCTCGGGTGAAACCGAGGACACGTTCATCGCCGACTTGGCTGTCGCTACCGGGGTCGGGCAGATCAAGAGCGGTGCGCCCGCGCGCAGCGAACGCGCGGCGAAGTACAACCAGCTCCTGCGGATCGAGGAGCAGCTCGGCCGACGGGCGCGCTACGCAGGCCGTGAGGCTGTATCGGTCATCTGAGCCCGACCGCAGGTAGGAGACCCGGCGGTATTCTTCGACGCAGGCGATGAAGCTCGCCCTGACCGCGCCTCTTGGCGCTGATGGCTTCTACAAGTGACCCGCTGGGTCCCGCTGTCGGCAACGCGAGGTGATCACCATGGACGAGATGCAAACGATGGAGCGAGTGAGTTGAGGCTGGCGCTGTCGAAAAGCAGACAGGCTTCTCCCCTGAGGGCATTAGGCGTCCCGCTGCATCCAAGATGACCGGCACGTCGGAGCGGCTCCGTCTGGATGCGGTCGCCGAGCGGGCGAACCGCATTCTGGACGAGGTGGAACGCGCGGTGATCGGCAAACGATCCGCGCTGGAGCTGGCGCTGTGCGCGCTGTTGGCTGACGGTCACGTGCTGATCGAGGACTATCCGGGGCTCGCAAAGACCCTCATCGCCCGCTCGTTCGCCACCGTGACCGGAGCGCGGTTCGCACGGGTCCAGTTCACGCCGGACCTGATGCCATCCGACGTCACCGGCTCGTCGATCTTCAATCAGCGGACGGCTGAGTTCGAGTTCAGACCGGGTCCTGTGTTCACGAATGTCCTTCTCGCCGACGAGATCAACCGTGCCCCCCCGAAGACCCAGGCCGCGCTACTCGAGGCGATGCAGGAGCGCCAGGTAACCACCGATGAGGCGACGCGACGGCTCGAGCGGCCGTTCCTGGTCCTGGCCACCCAGAACCCGATCGAGTACGAGGGCACCTATCCGCTGCCGGAAGCCCAACTCGATCGTTTTCTAATGCGGATGCGCGTGGGCTATCCGGAGCCGGACGCGGAGTGGAAGATCCTCGAACGCCGTATCGAGCGACGCGAGGACGATCCCGAACTGACTGCGATCATCGACCGAACCGGATTGCTCTCTATGCAGCGCGCGGTCGAGGACGTGCACGTCTCAGAGGGCATCGGCCGCTACATCGTGGCGGTAGTCGGGGCGACCCGCCAGAGCCCGAGCGTGCAGGTCGGCGCTAGCCCTCGGGGAACCCTGGCGCTCATGAAGCTTGGCCGCGTAAAAGCGGCGCTGGATGGCCGAGACTTCGTCGTCCCCGATGACGTCAAGGCAATCGCGGTGCCCGCTCTCGCGCACCGCTTGGCTCTGCGACCCGAGCTGTGGGTCCAGCGAGTGCAGCCCGAGGATGTCGTGCAGGAGTGCCTGGACTCGGTACCGGTACCGGCGGCCGAATCCGCAGGATGAACTCCCTGCCCGCGGCATCTGCAAGGCCACAGGAGGCTGGTACTGGCGCATCATGCCCTGGCTAGACTCGCGATCAGCGATGAGGCTCGCTGCCGCGCCAATCGCGTGCGGGAACCGCGACATCCGCTGATGGCCTCTGCCCGGAACCGCGAGAGCAGGAGCGCGCCGTGAGACTTCGCCTTCGGCGGCAGACGGACGGATCCAACGGACCGGCGCGACTCCCCGCCGACGAAGCGGTTACCCGGCAAACCCCCCCGGTCGCGCTGACCAGGTGGCTTCGCCAAGGTCTGCGCAGCGACATGTGCCCCCTCTGCCGTGTGACCCACAAGGCTGATCGGGAGTACATCTGGCATTTCTACGACGAGGCCAGCAACAATTCGGACGCAGTCGAAGAGGTCCGGTTGGCAGGTGGTTTCTGCGCTGAGCACATCGAGATGTTTCGCCGGATCGACGTCGACGATATGAAGACCACCCTGAGCATCAGCGTCCTGCTCGAAGACACGTTAGGCGGCGTCGTCGAGCAGCTGCAGGCGATCGACCCCAACTTGCGTCTCGAGCGCCGGCGTTGTCCGGCCTGTCTCAGCCGCGATTCTCACCTGCGACGCAATGCCGAGTACCTGCTCGACCTACTCGTAACCAGTCCCGGTTTCCAAGAGAGGTTCGAGGCTTCACCAGGGCTGTGCCTTCCCCACTTCGAGCTCGCCTGGGACCGTGCCCGAACGCGCGGGGACCGAGAGCGGCTCTTGGCCGTCCAGCGCGACGTCGCCCACTCGTTGCTCGGCGAGCTGCACGAGCACGTTCGAAAGCACGACCACAAGTACCGCGACGAGCCCAAGGGGCCCGAGCGCGATTCATGGCTCCGGGCGATCTACCTCACCACCGGCTGGCCTCCGCCGACCGCCTCAGCGGCAAAACCCGAGCGGTCATCGTGATCGCCCGAGCTCGCGTCCTGGCTTGCGCGGCCGCGTGCCGACGTGCACGCCCTTCCGTAACTACCTAGGCGAGTCGCGGAGCTATTACGAGAACAACTACGAACGCAAGCAGCAGGTACAGCAGGTAGAGACCGAGTGGGCCGGCCTGAATGTTGCGCACAAGGCTGGCGACCCGGAGGAACGCGTTCGTGACCGGGCGGTAGAGCCACCGGGGATCGAAGATGTTCGGCTCTGCTCGCATCATGCTCAGCCGCTCGGGGAAGCGTTGATCGCCCACCGTCCGCAACTGAGTGCGAACCCGGTAAACCACGTTGAATATGACGCGGACCATGTTCGAGTAACCGAGCGACGTGTACTGAGCACGCCTCCCGTCAACCGCGACGCCCGAGGCCCACACTGGCGCACGGCGGCCGCGGCGAAGACTCGCCAGGTAGCGCAGACCTGCGGCGCCGACCGCGAACCCGACAAGCGTCAGGGCCAGCACCGTCGAACTGATGCTGGCGAAATTCGGATACCCCGGCTCCACCAACCACCCCGGTTGGCTGATATGGCCGACCGCCGCCAGGCCACCGACCGGGTAGGTGCCGCGCTGAAGCAGCTTGATCACCCACGGCGCCGCGACGCCGATTGCCAGAGACGCCGCCGCGAGTAGACCGGTCCCGACGCGAGCGCGCCGCGGTTCGGCTCGAACCTCAAGCGAGGGATCGCGCGGAAAGCCGTAGAACGGAATCCCGATCGCACGGACGAATGCGAGCGCCGCTAACCCGGCGGTCAACGCGATCATCGCGCCGGCCAGTGCCATCGCGAGATGCGATCCGGTTCCGCTGACGCGAAAGCCTTGCATCAACCCTTCCAACCCGAGCCATTCGGAGACAAAGCCGCTGAAGGGGGGAAGCGCAGCGAGCGCGGCGCCGCCGGCGAGGGTCCCGAGTGCGGCCAGCGGGAGGCGGCGGTAAAGGCCACCCAGCTGATCCATATCGCTGGTCCCGGTGCTGTGCTCGACGGTCGCGACGGCCGCGAACAGTCCCCCCTTGGCGAAGCTGTGGGCGGTGATCTGGAACGCGGCGGCGATCAGACCAAGGCCCATAAGCCCCGGTGCATGCTGCGCCTTCCCCATCAACGCCAGCCCGATATCGGCGACGATCAGCCCCGCGTTCTCGATCGAGGAATACGCGACGAAGGTGCGCAGCTCGCGCTGTAGCACTCCGCCGAGGATCCCGACGAGCGCCGTGGCGGCACCGACTAGGAGCGCGAGCACAGCCCACCAGACAGCTGGATGGCCAAGGAACCCCAGCAAGACCCGCAGCATCGCGTAGAACGCGACGTTCAGCGACACCGCGGCAACGAAGCCTGAGCTATCGGCGTCGGCTCCCGCATAAGCACCCGGCAGCCACGTCTGCAGCGGGATCAGCGCGGCCTTGACGGCGAAGCCCGCGAAGAGCAGGGCAAAGCACACGCTGCGAACGACAGGCGAAAGAGTTGGCCCGAGCACGGCCAGATGCTCGAAGGAGAAGCTTCCGGCCTTCACCGCGAGCAGCACCAACCCGGCGAGCACCGCGCCGCCGCCGAGCTTGGCCAAGGTCAAGGTCAGTGCGGCCGCTCGGTCTGCGCGCGGATCGTCGTGACGGACGGCGATCAATGCATAGATCACAACCACCGTGAACTCGTAAACAATCAGGAACTCGAACACGTTGTCTACGACGAACACGCCGACTACGCAGAGGACCAGCAGAGGGCGGAGCGGCAGAGCGGCGCGCGGGCCTTGGCTGCGTGCCGCGATGAAGAGCGGAGCGGACACAAGACCCGCGAGGATCAGGAACAAACCCGCCAGCTCGTCGACGTGTACGCCGCCCTGGCCGAACGGAAACCAGGAGAACGGATCCCACACGAGCGGCTTGCCGAACACGGCTAGGACGCCCGCCACGGCCAGCACGATCGACGCGGCCACGGCGACAAGCGCACCGAGTCGATGGGCGTAAAGGACAAGCGCCCCGGAGACGGCGAGCCCGGCCGTGCCGATGATCATCGTGATTGCCAGCGCACTCATGCAGCCACCTCACCGTCGATTCGAGGTGGCGCGACCTCCGGGACACGAGCCGCCGCGAGCAGAAGACCGTGCAGCAAGGCGATCGGGGTCGGGGGATCGCCAGGGATGTATACGTCGACCGGAATCGCGCGGTCCACGCCTCCGAGAACCTCTGGCGCTGTCCAGATGCTGCCGCTACACGCATCGGTACCGGCCGCGACGACTACACGCGGCTCGGGCATGGCCTCGTAAGCGCGGAGCAGTGGCCGCTCCATGGGTCGCGTCAACGGTCCTGTCACGAGCAACACGTCTGCGTGCCGCGGGGAGGCGGTGAAGAACAAGCCGAGGCGCTGCATGTCGTAGTAGGGATTGAGTAGCGCCGCGATCTCCTGCTCGACGGCCCCGTCAGAGCCGGTGTCGACGTGCCGAATATGGAGGGAGCGGCGAAACGCCGCGGGGAGGTTCCGCGGGTGACCGATGTCGCCATTGCGATCCTGACCGCCGACCACCAGGCGCTCTCGATTCGTGCTCGCGAGCTCAAAGCCGGGGTCGATCCGCAGCCCCGCCCCCCGGTAGGCCTCGACGCAGAGCCCACAACCGATGCACCTGGCGCCGTCGAGCTGGAGGCGATCTCCTTCGATCACCGTCAATGCGCCGGGGAGGCAGACAGCAGCCGCCATTCGCGCGTCGGGGCCCGCGATGATGGATGTATCGAGCAGCGCCCGGGCCCGAAAGCCGGTGGGCGGCAGCTCCGAACGGCGAGGGTAGGACGTCGTTACCCGAGGCCGTGATATTCCGCGCAGAAACCACCTGATCATGCGTCGCACCCGGCGGGAGAGAGCCCGAGACTGTGCTCGATGAACGAGAAGTCGGTCAGCACCTGGGAGTCGAAGACCCGGTTGAAAATGCCGAAGTTGACGAACGATGCGGCTCGGAGCTTGCAGAAGCGAAGCCGGTCGCCCGCGCCCGGCTCAAGCCAATACAGCGTCTCGCCGCGGGCGGACTCCGCGGCGCCGAGCGCGGCGTCAAGCTCGAATGCACCCACCTCCACGCGGATCGAGCCGGTCGGCAGTGGATTGAGCGCGGCTCGGATCACGGCCATGGATGAATCGACCTCGTCCAGCCGGACCTCTATCCGCGCCATAGCGTCCCCATCGCTGCGGCACGAGACCTGGACGTCCTGATAGCCGTCGTACGGCAAGTCGCGGCGGGTGTCCAGATCGATGCCCGAGCCGCGAGCGACCGGCCCCACGCAGCCAAATTCCCGCGCGTCGGGCTCGGACAGAGGCCCGGCGCTCACGAGCCGGTCCAGGAACGAGTCCGTTTGCAGGAGGACTGAACGCGTCCGCCGCCAGTCGCGCGCCCAATTGGAAAGCGTCGAGTCGATCAGGTCGATGGCCGCCGAGTCGAGGTCGATCCGGACGCCCCCGGGGACGACGGCGCCGCGGAGGAACCGGTTACCGATGACCGCCGAAGCTAGTCGATGGAGTCGTTCCTTGAGCGCCGCAAATTGCGCTTGCGCGACCGTGAGCGACGCGTCCTCGCACTCGCGCACGATGACCTCGACGTGGTTGTACATCCGCTCGAGCTCGGCGAGCACTCGCCTGATGGCCCGCGCGCGGTCCGGGATCTCGGTCCGCGCCAGCGTCTCGACCGCGTGCGAGAACGCGAGGGCGTGCGCGACGCTCGATGTGCCCGACACGCGTTCGGCGACGAGTACCGCCAGTTCGGGCGGGACCTCGCAGATCCTGCGCTCGGCGCCGCGACGCTTGAAGAACAGCCGCTGGGCGCAGTAGGCGACGTCCTCTCCTCCTGTCTGGACCAGGAACTGAGCCGCTTCGAATACACCCGAACGGATTGGCCCGTATGGGAACACGAACACGCCGGCGCCCGAAAGCCGTTCTGCCCCGCGATGTTCAAGCCGGGCCTCCGTGCCCGCATTCGTGGCAAGCGGGAGCTCGTCCTGCTCGGGGATGTGGCGCACCAGCGGCTCAAGCCGAGGGTGGCCCTCGGGCACCAGGTCCCAGAGGTCATGGATCTCACGCTCAAACCAGTGGGCGGCTGGTACGGCCGGCGTGATAGCGGGATAGGACGAGCGGTCCACGGGCGCAGCTAGCTCGAGGATGCCGCCTTCCTTGTGGACAAGCGCGACCAGGCTTCGTCTTCCCTCGGCGCTGGACTCGACGAACAGCATCATCAGCCGACCGCCGGCATCAGCGATCGCCAGGCCCATCGTGTCCAGGTTGCTCACCTGCTGCTCGAGCGCGATCAAGTCTTGCCTCCGATGACCGCCGCCGCGCTGTGCAGGAGCTGATTGAGGGGGCCGGGGATCCACAGCCCCAGTACGAGCACGACGGAGAGACTGAGGAGCATCGCGGCGGACATCAGCGGCTGCCCGCGGCGACGGACTCGGCGCGCGGGAGCCGAGTCTCGATCCTCCGGTGAGATCACCATCCGGTGGAACGTCTGGTAGAGCCCGACGAAGGCAACGTTGGCGAACACGACGAGCAGACCGGCCAAGGCGAACTTAGACTGCGAGAAGCCGCCGGTCACAATCAACAGCTCCGAGCGGAAGATGCCGAACGGCGGGACCCCCGAGATCGCGAGCGCCCCGAGCAGAACCATCACGCCGACGAAGGGAGCCGCCGAGATCACCCCCCGGATCCGGTCGATCTCGCGCGTCTCGTAGCGGCTAAGCAGCTCACCGGCTCCGAAGAACGCCAGCGTCTTGCCGGCTGCGTGTACGAGCACGTGGAAGAACGCACCGTATGCGGCGATCGGGCCGCCGATCCCGACTCCGAGCGAGACGATGCCCATGTGCTCGATCGACGAGTACGCCAGCAGCCGCTTGTAGTTGGCCTGGCGTAGCGCGAAGAACGCCGCGAGCACCAGCGAGAGCGCGCCGAACACAACTAGCAAGACATGCACGTAGCTCGTGCCGACGGCGAGCTGTGCGATCGCGCCCACTCGCAGCACGACATATAGCGCCGCCGCCAGCAAGGCGCCGGAGAGCATCGCGCTGATGGGGCTCGGCCCCTCCGAATGAGCGTCGGGTAGCCATGCGTGCATCGGCACGAGGCCTACTTTGGTCCCGAAGCCGACGAGGACAAAGGCAAACGCCGCGTGTACCAAGGCCCGGTTGAGGTGCGGGGCAACGCTGACCAGCGTCGTGTAGGTCGGCGTGTAGTGGTCCCCGAGCCGAGGCTCACCCGCCGCGTACATCAAGACGATGCCGAGCAGGCCGACGGCCAGCCCCGCTGAGCCGATCACGATGTACTTCCAGCCCGCTTCGAGCGACTGGTCTGAGCCCTCGCTGGTCACCAGCAGCGCGCTGACGACAGTGGTCAGTTCGACCGCGACCCACATCACACCGAGATTGGCGACCATCGGCGTGGCCAGCAGCGCCAGTCCGAACAGGTTCAGGAGCGGCCAATACACCCCCCGGAGGCGAATATGTCCGATTTCCGGTTGGAGGTACCCCGCCGAGTAAATCGCGACAACCGCGTAGACAAACGCGACCGCGATCAGGAACACACCGCTGAGTCCGTCGACGTAGAACGCGCTCCCCAGAGAGTGTTGACCGCGAGCGGCGTGGTCGGCGAACACCGCCACCAGAGCCGCACCGAAGGCGACGCTGCCTGCGATAGCTGAGATCCATCCGCTCACCGGACGATCTCCGATGACCACGGTGGCCAGCGCGGCGCCGAGCGACGCCGCGAGTGCGATTAGCAGCCAGACCGCCATCAGCCTTTGAGGACCGCCATGTCCTCGATGGAGGTGCCCTTGGCGCGGGCCGCGATCAGCCGCGCGAAAACGCCGTAGAACACGACCGCTGGGAGGAGGTCGAGCAACAACAGAAAGCCGATCGCGAACGGCAGGCCGGGGGCAACCGCAACCGTAGCCAGGAAGACGCCGTTCTCGAGCGTGAGCAGCCCCACGATCTGGCTGATCACATTCTGGCGCGTGATCATGAAGAACAGACCGATCAGCACCAGGGCAATCGGCATCCCTAAGGCTGGTGTGGGCAGCAGGGCGCCGTGGATCGGGAGTGCCGCCGCCGACCAGTACGCCACGCCGGCGAGAGCAACGCCGATCAGCAATGACATCGGTACCTGCACGACTAATGGCACTTCGTGCTCGGAGACGTGCCGCGTTACCGCCCGGTCGATCGAGAGCGGGATCACGACTACCTTGATCACAGCCGTCCACACCGCTAGGACGATCAAGCCGGGGTCGCCGCGATTGACTCCTACCAACAGGGTGTAGGCGGCGGCAAACACCGACAGGACGGCGTACACGCGCACCTGCTCGTGCACCTGCTTGACCGCGAGCAGCGCCAGTCCGCTCAGCAACGCGGCGATCGCGATCAGAGCCGCCGCGGCGGTCGCGAAGTGGTAGTGGGGAGCCGCGTGCAGCATCAGCCGTTTGCCAGGTAGAAGACGAGAATCGCCAACACCGAGAGCACAAACCCGACACCCATGAAGTCCGGGATCCGGAACAGCCGCAGCTTCGCGAAGCTCGACTCGATCACGACCATCACGAGCCCCAGCCCGATCATCTTGACCAGCAGCCACCCCACGGCGAGGGCAACTCCGCCGACCGTGCGGTCTGAAGCGAGGCCCCACGGGACGACAAGCACGTTCAGGAACACGACATAGAGCAGGAACTGCTTCATCGTCGAGTTCCAGCGGAACAGCGCCATCGCCGGGCCCGAGTGCTCGAACAGCCTCGCGTCGTCGATCATTCCGAACTCGAGGGTCGAGCCCTGACTCTCGATCGGGACCCGCCCCGTGTCGACGAGCAGCATCATGAAGAACGCCGCGGCGGCGAGCAGGTGGGAGGGCCGGAAGTACTCCGAGCTCGAGTGGGCGAGCGTCGCATTTAGCGCGTACGGCAGGTCGGTGCCGGTGACCAGCGCCACGGTGAAGAAGACGAAGATCAACGTCGGTTCCACGAGCGTCGCGACCGACTGGGTTCGGCTCGACCCGAGCCCGGCATAGACGGAGCCCGAGTCAACGCCGGCGAGCGCAGTGACGAACCCAGCCAGCCCGAACAGCAGGGCGCCGCCGAGGATGTCGCCCGCGGTGGCACCTGGGAGCGGGAAGTTTGTGAGCACCGGAATCAGGAGCGCGATCGAGCAGTACGACGCGAACGCGATCAGCGGAGCGAGCTCGAAGAAGGGAGAGGCGGTTGCGGGCCGCACCGACTCCTTGCGAAAGAACTTCGCGATGTCGTAGTAGGGCTGAAGGATCGACGGGCCGCGGCGCCACTGCACCCGCGCCTCGACCTTCGCGATCACGCCGCTGATCAACGGGCTGAAGATCACCAGCGTCAGCACCTGGCAGCCTTGAATTACCCACAGCGGCAGCATGATTTCTCCGAGGACGGCTCCTACGCGAGCGCCTGAGCGCGGTCTGCGTAGGAGCTATCAGCCCGAGGGCGGTTCGGCCACTAGCCCGGCGAACTCCATCGCCGTTTGACTCAGGCCGGGAATATAGCGATGTCGGCTGTCGCTGCTCGCGGCTCGGTCCGCGCGGGGGACGGTATCCTCGCCGGCGAGCGATGAGGCTCGCTCCGACCGCAGCTCAGGCTGCTGATGGCCTCTGATGATGCCTACGCAGCTCCCGTGGAGGTCGTGTTGCAGCCAGCCCCGAGTCGCCATCGTGTGCAGATCTGGAGACGGGTGTTGGCGCTCTCGATCATTGCGCTTGCCTCAACTGGGTTGGCCGGATGTGCCGGGGGAGGCTCTAGCGAGGCAGCGGCTCGGATGCCGGCCTCGGCGGCCGGCACACGGACGTCTACGTCCTTGCGTCCCGCAGCCCGCACCCGGCCGAACATCGTCTTCATCCTGACCGACGACCTCTCGCTCGACCTCTTGAGATTCATGCCCCACGTCAGGGCCATGGAACAGCATGGGCTGACCTTCGAGGATTACTTCGTGTCCGATTCGCTCTGCTGTCCATCGCGCGCCTCGATTTTCACCGGTGACTTCCCGCATGACACACGGGTCTTCGGCAACTTCGGTCCGCAGGGGGGCTTCCCCGCCTTTCACCGGCGGCACGAGGAACGCCACACCTTCGCTGTGGCGTTGCGGCGGACGGGCTACCTGACGGCGATGATGGGTAAATACCTGAATGGGTATATGGGATCGAGCGGCGAGGCCGCCGACGGCTCAATCAGCGCCGTGCCTGCCAACTACGTTCCGCCCGGCTGGAGCGAGTGGGACGTCGCCGGTTGGGGCTATCCCGAGTTCAACTACACGCTGAACGAAGATGGCAGGTTGCACCGCTACGGCCATCAGCCATCGGACTATCTGACTGACGTCCTCGCACACAAGGGGACCACCTTCATAGCGCGGGCAGCCCGGAGCGGCCGGCCTTTCTTCCTCGAGCTGGCCACGTTTGCCCCCCACTCTCCCTACGTCCCGGCGCCCCGCAACGCGAATGATTTTCCCACGCTCCGTGCCCCGCGACCGCCAAGCTTCGACACCTTGCCGACCGACGCGCCAGAGTGGCTGCGCACGCACCCGCCGCTGACGGCGAGTCAGGAGGCGCAGATCGACCAAGTCTTCCGCTTGCGCGCGCAATCCGTGCAGGCAGTTGACCAGATGATCGGCGCGATCGAGCGGCAGCTTCGCGCGTCGGGCATCGCCGGCGACACGTACATCGTGTTCAGCTCGGACAACGGGCTGCACACCGGTGAATACCGCCTGATGCCCGGCAAGCTGACCGCGTTCGACACGGACATTCGGGTTCCCCTGGTGGTGACCGGACCGGGGGTACCGGCCGACAGCAGGACGTCGGCGGTGGCTGAAAACGTCGACCTCGCCGAGACGTTCGCCGCGATCGGGCGAACACGACTCGCAGGCGATGGTCATAGCCTGCTTGCCTGGTGGGAGGGCAAGTCGCCGGGGGGGTGGCGAAACGCGGCGCTCGTCGAGCATCACGGCTCGCGTTTGTCGCTCCTAGACCCGGACTTCCAGCAACCGGCCAGCGGCAGCCCGACAACTTATGAGGCGATGCGGACACGCTCGTTTCTATACGTCGAATATGCGGACGGTGAGCGGGAGTTCTACGACCTGCGCACCGACCCGTTCGAGCTGAAAAACATTGCCGATCGGCTGACCCGCCGACAGCTCGTCGCTCTGCACCGCGACCTCCGGGGGATGGAGCGCTGCCACGGTGAAAGATCGTGTTGGCGGGCGATGCACGTTCCCGCGCTGGCTGGGAGCTGGTGAGCGATGACGCTCCCGACTGAGCTTCATCAACCTGGCGCCGGGTCGGCCACGTCGAACCGTCTCCGATTAGCCTGGACAATTCGGCCCGGATCCTCTCCTCCGTCCACTTTCGCGGGCCAGCAACGGGACGGTTGCCTCCCGGGCGCTCCATCTCGCGCGCCCACCACGCGGGGCCATGGATCCGGGAGATCGCTTCTCTCAGGCCCTTCGCTCCGCGCGCCCCAAACTCATCCCAAGTGGGCCAGAGCTTCCATCCGACCAAGCACCCCCGAAGCTCGGCGTGGATCGTTTCCTCAGTCCACACACGGCGCGGCTCGTGAGTCTCAGCCATACCCGCCCAGCCCACGACTGGAACTGATATGACGCTTACTGTCGCGATAACGGGTAGCGCGGACCTTGACCTCGACCACCTGATGCTCGATGTCAACGGCACGATCACCAATCGCGGGACGCTTCTCGACGGTATCGACCGGCGGCTCGCCGACCTTCGAGCGAGCCTCAGCCTCCATTTGGTCTCCGCAGACACGTTTGGAACCCTCAGTTCTGTCGCGAAGCAGCTAGAGGCGCGAGCAGTCAAGGTGCAATCCGGGGAGGAGAAACTGCGTGAGCTCGATCGGCTGGGCCGCGCCCGTTGCGTGGTGATCGGCAACGGAACCAACGATGCCTTGGTCCTCGAGGCGGCGGCCCTCGGCTTCGTCGTGCTCGGGCCCGAAGGTGCGAGCGCGGCGGCGCTGCGCGCCGCGGATGTCGTGTGCCGGTCGACGCTCGAGGCCTTGGACCTGCTGCGCGACCCGAGGGCGCTCAGCGCGACGGTCCGCCCGTGACGGCATGGAAACGCTCCCGCGCGCCGGCGATCGATCGCACAGCCGCCTGACGATCCCCCCAACCGAGGACCTCGGAGTGCCGATCCGGCTCGAGGTCCTTGTAGACGCTAAAGAAGTGGCTGATCTCGGCGCGCAGCTGGTCGGGCAGCTCATCCATCTCGGCAATGTGGTTCCAGCCCGGGTCGTGGCAGGGCACGCACACCAAATGATCGTCGGGGCCTTTTTCGTCTCGCATCTTGAACAGCCCAATCGGCTTGGCGGGAACAACGCAGCCGGGGAAGGTCGGCTCGGAGACGCAGATCAGGACGTCGAGCGGATCGCCGTCTGGAACCAGCGTCTCGGGTAAATAGCCGTAGTCAGTGGGGTAAACGACCGACGCCGATACGAACCGGTCGAGCTTGATCGCGCCGAGCTCACCGTCGTACTCGTACTTGTTCCGGCTCCCCTTCGGGATCTCAACGACGCAGTTCAGGGTCTCGTGGCTCACGCTCGGATTGTCCCCACATCTCTCTGGGTTTGAACCGCCAGATTGCCCCAAGGGCGGCTATGGTGATGGACACAGGCGCGATGAGGCTCGCGCGCAACCGCCCTTCGGGCTGATGGCCTCTGGTTGATGTGACAGTCACGCCGACCGAGGAGTTCGATGGAGCCCAACCCCACCCGCGCCTCCGAGCTCGCAGCCTCAGCCCGGCCCTCGCGTCGCTTCTCGCCGGCCATGAGGTTTGTCCTGATGGTCGGCGTAATGAGTTTCTTCGCCGATTTCACCTACGAGGGGTCGCGAAGCATCATCGGCCAGTACCTCGGGCTTCTCGGCGCGGGCGCGTTTGCGATCGCAGTCGTCACGGGCTTCGGGGAGTTCCTTGGGTATGCCTTGCGCCTGTTCTCGGGGCGGGGCGCCGATCGAACCGGCCTGTACTGGCCGATCACGATCGGCGGTTATGGGCTGCAAATGTCCGTCGTGCCTCTACTCGCCCTCGCCGCGAGCTGGCCGGTCGCCGCGCTTCTGATCATCCTCGAGCGGGTGGGAAAGGCGATCCGCAACCCGCCGCGGGATGCGATGCTGTCCCACGCCGCCAAGGAGATCGGCTTCGGCTGGGGATTCGGGGTGCACGAGGCGCTCGACCAGTTCGGTGCGCTCGCGGGTCCGCTGCTGGTCGCGCTGGTGATTGCGGCGAGCAACCACGACTACAAGACGGCGTTCGCGGCATTGGCCGTCCCGGCGGCGATCATGCTCTCCCTGCTCGGCGTCGCGCGACTTCTCTACCCGCGCCCCCAGGATCTGGAGGCCGGCCCGGCGCATGTGAGCTCGGAGGGTCTGCCCCGAGTGTTCTGGATCTATCTCGCGGGCGCGGCGCTGGTAGCCGCAGGCTTCGCCGATTTTCCGATCGTCGCCTACCACTTCCAGCGCGCGGGAACCGTCCACGCCGCGCTGATCCCGATCTTCTACGCCGCCGCGATGGGCGTCAGCGGGACCGGGTCGCTGGTGTTCGGGCAGCTGTTCGACCGTCACGGGATAGGCATCCTCGTCCCCTTGACCCTGGTCGCCGCGGCGTATGCGCCGTTGGTCTTCCTCGGGGGCTTTTGGGCAAGCCTCGTCGGGGTGTGCCTGTGGGGGCTGGGCATGGGCGTGCACGAATCGATCATCCCCGCTGCGGTCGCGCCGATGGTCTCGCCGAACCGGCGCGCGTCCGCCTACGGGCTGTTCACCGGCGTGTTCGGGATCGCGTGGTTCCTCGGGAGCACCGCGATCGGCGCGCTGTTCGGCGTCTCGCTCGGGATCGTCGTCGCGTTCGCGGTCATCGCCGAGCTCGTAGCGATCCCGCTGATCGTGATCGTCCGTCGACTCACGACACCGCCCAAGCTCGGCGCCCACCTGGCGCGGGCAGGATTGAAATGAGCACCGGCAGCTGGCCCTACTTCCCCCAGCAGTGTCCCCACTGCTTTTACTTCCAAGCAATGTCGCCCGCCCATGTCGACGACTCCGGCTACGAGGTCGTCGGCTTCTGCCGTCACCCGCGAATCGCGATGCCCCTGTTTCGCACTCAGAAGCTCGATCTGTCCAACTCCCGCGACTGTCCGCTGTTCGTTTCCCGGCCGTCGAAGCCGTGAGCGCGCCGTCCCGGCTTCGCTGATTTGCCCGGCAACCTGCCGGGTATAGTGGACGCGGGCGATGAGGCTCGCCAAACCGCGCGCTCGCGCTGATGGCCTCTACGACATCGACGTCAGTGGAGGTTGTTCATGGCCATCTTTGGCGAGCGCAAGTCCGATTTCGACCGTCGGGGCGAGGACTGGGACGGCAAGTACGCCATCGAGTTCCGCGACGTCCACAAAGCCTACGGGCAAAACCACGTCCTCGACGGTACGAGCGTCAAGGTCCCCGCGGGCAGGCTCACCATGCTCATGGGCCCCTCGGGCACCGGAAAGTCGGTGTTCATCGCTCATGCGATCGGGCTCACCCGTCCCGACTCGGGCGACGTCCTGGTCGAAGGCGTCTCCATCCCGAACCTTGAGGACGACGAGCTGCTGAAGATTCGTCGGGAGAAGTTCGGCGTCCTCTTCCAAGACGGGGCGCTGTTCAGTTCGATGAGCGTGCTCGACAACGTTGCTTTCCCCCTGCGCCAGAACACCGACAAGTCGGAGGATGAGATTCTCGACATCGTGCACCGGCGCTTGGCTGACGTGGGGCTGCGCGAGGCGGCGTCGCTCGCCCCCTCGGAGCTCTCGGGCGGCATGCGCAAGCGAGCCGGGTTTGCCCGCGCGTTGGCGATGGACCCGAGCATCGTGTTCTTTGACGAGCCCGATTCCGGCTTGGACCCGGTGCGCACTGCGCTGCTCTGTCAGCTGATCCAAGAGATCCACGAGGATCAGGGCGGCACGTACGTGGTCGTGACCCACGACATGCTGTCCGCGCGGCGGATCGGCGAGCACATCGCGTTGCTGTGGAAGGGGAAGATCGTGGCCGAGGGCCCGGCGCAGGAGCTGTTCGACTCGGACGAGCCCTTCGTCCGCCAGTTCCTCAACGGCGAGAGCCGCGGGCCGCTCGGAATGGACTGAACCGGCCTAGGCCGAGATGGCCTGCTCCGCCATAGCGCGGACCATGAAAGAGGCGCTGGAGGCGAGTTGCTGGAGCCAATCGTGCAGCTCATCGATCCCGGCGATTTCGATTGCGCTGCGCAGCGCCGCCACCGCCAGGTAAGGGTCCCGTTCTTCGTCAACCGCCCTGCGTAGCGCCGGGAGCGCGGACTCGATCCGGCGCATACCCAGGCTCTGGGCGGCCAGGATCGCGCGGTCACCATCGGGATGACCCAGGGCCCATACCAACCGATCATCGAACGTGATCTCTGGGGGGCCCTCGATCGGCTGGCCACAGCGGACGCAATCGCCGCGGGGCGATTGGTTCAGCCCGTAGCAGTGAAAGCACCAGTACATCGACCGCTACCGCTTCTCCCCTCGCCAAACGGCCGACGGCGAGCTGCCCGACCGATTGCTCGAATAGCGCCTCCTCGCACCCCATGTGATCATCCCGAAGATCGCCGCGAGGACTAGCGCGGCCACGGTAGTGAGACCCGGCGAGCGCTCCGCGCCGCTGGTGACCACGGCCGCGATGCCCGCCGACGCGCAAGCCCCGAGCGCCGCGACCAAGGCGATGGCCGCCACGCGGGCCGTCTGTGCGCCGCGGCCGACGCCGGCCACCCCGCGCAGCTCGATCGACCGCGACCCGAGTTCCGCTACGAGGAGCAACCCCGCCCCGTAGACGGGTGCCACGAGAAGCCGAGCATCGGGACGCAGCAGGAGCAGCGCGCCCAGCACCGCTACAGCGAGGTGTACGGGTGTGGAGGATCGGATGAGTACTCCGGCCGCGACGAGCACAGCGGCTAGCGCGGTCGCGCCCCAGGCAAGCGTGGCCGGGGCCCCGAGGCCGGTGGCGTCTACCGCTCCGAGCCCCGCTACGAGCGCGACCGCGCAGGCGGCCGTGGTCAGGCTGAGAGCACGTGCCGAGCCGAGCGACGGAATGCGTTCACCTCCTCGAGCGCAGGTCCGAGCGCGCTCTTCTCGTCCCACACCGCGACACCGATTCCCAATGACTGCAGGCGGGCCCGGATAGCCTCGCGTTCGAGCCGCCAGAGCCGGTAAGCGGCGGCATCGGTCAGACCGTGGCCTGGGGGGGTGTAGTCCAGCGGTGAGACCTCGACCACGGTTACGTCGGCGCCCCGCCTGCGCAGTTCACTCACCAAGCGGACCGAGCGCTCATCCAGCAGTGCGGTGACTGCGAGGATCAGCGCAGCGGGCGGGAGCACGCGGCGGGGGATGCTCTCGACCGCGCGCCAGGCGTAGCTGAAGGCGATCTCGCTTGCGAGCAGGGCATCGACGATGCGGTACAGCTGCGTCGTGCCGAATGCCGGCCCGAGCCACTGAAGCGTGGCGCCGAAATCGACTAGCGCCACTCGGTCGCGTCGGGCGAGGTGCGCGCGGGCCAGCGTCGCGGTGGCGCGTACCGCGGCGTCGAGAGTGCCAGTCGCGCCGGCACGCGCCTCGGCGAAGGTGTCCAGCAGCAGGACCACGTCGCTGGCGTGCTCAGGGTGGCGCTCGGTCACGTAGAGCGTCTGCCGTCTGGCGCTGGCCCGCCAGTTCACCTGGCGCACGCGATCGCCGGATGTGAACGGGCGGAGGTCGGCGAACTCGATCCCGTCGCCTCGTCCGCGAGCGACGTGCGAGCCGACGAACGGCTGAGTGCGCGACGGGGCCACCAGCTGGCGGAGCTGCTGCTCGCGTGGAAACACCCGCAGCGTCAGTTGGGCTCCGAGTCGGGCGCGGGCGAGTGTAATGCCAAGCGGGTCGCGCGTGCTCAAGGCCAGCGGGCCCACGGTGTGCACCCCCCAACGGAGCGGCGCCGCCGTGAACTCAACCGACGTCTGCTCTCGCGGGCCCAGGCGCAGCATGATCGGCTCCGCCGGTTCGACCGCGAGTCTGGCGCTTCGTTCCAGCGCGAGCTCGAGCTCGAGGCCAGAGTCGTGCTCGTTACGGATGGTCGCAGTCACCCTGGTTTGATCGCCTTCGAGCAGCCGCTCTCGGGTCAGCTCGAGCTCGATGACCAAGCGCGGAGGCACCGCCAGCGCCAGTCCGGCGGCGACGAGCAGGAGGAACGGTGTCGCAAGCACCACGAGCTCAGGCCTGCCTGTCGCCAGCCCCGCCACGGCGCCCGTGCCAGCCACGGTCAGGAGTCCAGCGACCCGCGGGGAGAGCGAGGTGTTCATAGCCGCTCGAGAACCTCAAGCATCCTTGCGAGCTCCCGCGGGGCGATGCCGGGGGCGTCCCTGTCTTCCGGGAACGGCCGATTCGGCCGCACGAGATCCCACAGTCGATCCCCCAACAGCCGAGCCCCGTCGGCGTCAGACATCTGCTCGAGGCTGCGCCCGCTCGCAGCGAGGCGCCGCTGGCTGATCTCGACGAGCAACGGCCGCAGGTACGCGTGGGCCTGCAGCGTGTCTGTCGCCGACATCCCGACCAGGCGCTCCAGACGGATGAGCTGCTCAGGCCGAGACGCGGACACGGGTGCCCTGCGCCCATGGATGGTGCGCACTGGCTTTGGCAACAGCGCCACGCCAATCGTGACGGCCACCGCCGCAAGCACCACGAGGGCGATCTCCGCGAGCAGCGTCACCCCGCCTCCAACGCAGCGCAGCAGCTACGCAAGGAGCTGAGAGCCGCGTGCGCACGCTCGCGCAGCTGCTCGGAAATCGGATGCGTGCTGAAGCGGGCCTCCTCAAACAACGCCGTCAGCGTCCGCGCCTCGCGTCCGGCCTCGCCGCCCTGCGCGAGCACTCGCAGCAAATATTCGCGCGGCGCCTCGGACTGCGAGCGCGTGACCCCTTGCTCGGCCAGCGTTCGCTCCATCGCCGCGTAGGCCGCGATCACGGCGCTGCGCGGATCGGATGCGCTATCAAGTGCGAGGATCGCCGCCTGGACCGCGGCATGGCCGGGAATCCGCTCCCTCGGCTCGCGGACGATTCGTACTCGCCGGAGGACCAGCACGACCACGACCACCGCCAGGGCGATGACTCCGACCGCCAGTGCCGTCCAGGGAAGCCAGGCCGGCAGTGCGAAGGCGTCAGGCCCGCCCCCCGCCCTCGCCACGACGGTCTGTGGTCGCGCGATACGGTCGAACGCTCCAAACCGCGGCGCGTGATGCACGGTCCTGGCGCCGAGCAGGGCCGCCGCGATGAGCACTCCGCCCAGCCCAATCGGGAGGAGGATCGCCAGTAGCTTCCACATCCAGTGCACTCTGAGCGAATCGGTCGTGTCTGCGGGCAACTCGCCCGGCTTGCCTCGGCGACCCCTCAGGCCCAAACTCAAGAGCACCCCCAGCGCGACCATCCCCGCCCCGACCACCAGGACGAACAGCGCGGCGACCGGCGCACGTGCGGAGGCTGCGTCGACCGGCGTCGAGCGGGACAACGGCGCTCGGCCCGCGAGCGCCACCACGACCAGCCCCGCGCTTACGCCCAGCGCGGCAAGGCTCGCCTGCGCCCACCGCCTGGATCGCTGCATCTGGAGCATGGCCGGCCTACTGGTCCTCCCGCTTGGAGACAGGGAGCAGTAGAAGCCATCAGCGCCACAGAGGCACACTCAACGGCGAGCTTCATCGCCGATGCCCAGAATACCGCGGCTATCATCCTCCTCGAGGCGATGAAGCCCGCCTGAAATCGCCCGTGCGGCTGATGGCTTCTACCGAAAAGGACCGGTGGAAGCTGATGACGTTGCCGTTTCGCAGCATCCTGTTCGAAGGCGAGACCGACGAGTTCGAGACGCCCGAAGCCCCTGCCTTCTTCGGCGACCTGCACCTCGATCAGATCCTCGGCCAGCTCGTCAGCGGTCGGGAGGAATACGAGCTCGGATCGGTCTTCTACCGGCCGCTGCATGACGCACGGGCGGTGCGCTACCGCCACCACGTGCTCACCGAGCTCGAGCAGCCCGCCGTGCTCGACGCCGTCCGCGCGTTCGCGCGGGGAATGCAGCAGATGCGCGAGCGCTTGGCTCTGGCCAACAGGCTCCACTACTCGCTCCAGAAGCAGCGTTGGTTCCTCGATGCCACCGTGGCCTACTGCGAGAGCGTCCGCTTGCTGGCCCAGCGGCTAGCCGAGCTCGAGCTGTGCTCGAGCGGTCTCGTTGGTCTTCGCGACTACCTGGTCGGCTACACCCGTTCAGACGAGTTCTCGTCGCTCACGGTCGAGACCCGGGAGCTACTCGAGGAACTCTCCCAAGTCAGATACGCCGTGCAGATCAAGGACGCCCGGGTGACCGTAAGCCCCTATCGGGACGAGCGGGATATGAGCGCAGAGGTCGAGCGGACGTTCGAGCGCTTCAAGCGGGGAGCGATGGAGGACCACCGCGTCAGGCTCCGGGACTACCCCGACATGAACCACGTGGAGGCGCAAATCCTCGACCGCGTGGCAAAGCTCTATCCCGACGCGTTCGCCCGGCTCGGGGCCTTCTACGTTCGCTCCGCACAGTATCTGGATCGGACGATCGGACGACTTGATCGCGAGCTCCAGTTCTATCTCGCCTACCTCGACTACATCGAGCCGCTGCGGGCGAAGGGCCTGATGTTTTCCCTGCCCCGCGTCTCGACTCGCACAAAGGAGGAGCATGCCACTGCGACCTTCGACCTCGCGCTGGCCCACCAGCTCCTCGCGGAGGATCGCATGGTCGTGTGCAACGACCTTCGCCTCAGTGACCCCGAACGCGTCCTCGTCATCAGCGGTCCCAACAACGGCGGCAAGACAACGTTCGCCCGGATGTACGGACAGCTGCACTACCTGGCCAGCCTCGGCCTGCCCGTCCCGGGCTCCGACGCGGAGGTCTTCCTCCCCGATCAGATCTTCACCCACTTCGAGCGCGAGGAAGACATCGAGACCCTGCGCGGCAAGTTCGAGGACGAGCTGTATCGCATCCACGAGATCCTCGAGCAGGCGACAAGCGGCAGCCTCCTGATTATGAACGAGACCTTCGGCTCGACGACGCGCCACGACGCGGTTGCGGTTGGGACAGAGGTCATGCGCCAGATCATCGAGCTCGATGCCCTCTGCGTGTTCGTCACCTTCGTGGACGAGCTCGCGTCGCTGGGCGAGAGCACGGTCAGCATGATGGGCACCGTGCTCCCCGATGACCCCGCGGTCCGGACGTACAAGGTGGTGCGAAAAGCGGCCGACGGTCTCGCCTATGCGGCAGCCATCGCCGAGAAACACGGGCTCAGCTATGAAGCGCTGCACAGGAGGCTGGCGCGGTGAAGGCTTTCCTGATGTACCCCGACGACGACTTCGCGCTCGATGGCGAGCTGCCACCCAATGACGCGGCGCTTACCCAGGACCTCGAGCTGACCACGCTGTGGTCAGCGATGGCCGCCGGCGATTCGTTCCTGTTCGAGGTGGCGAAACGAGCGATGCTCTCGAGCCTCCACAGCCCGGATGGGATCGTATTCCGCCAGCAGGTGCTGAGCGATTGCATCGAGAACGCCGCCGTCGTCCGGGACCTCTACGCGCTGTCGGCAGACGCCCTCGCTGCCGAGAGGAGCGTCTGGGGGAGCCTCCTCTCCGACCGGCCGACCTCGATGCTTGGAACCTCAGTCCAGAAAATGGAGCTCCTGGTCGGCTGCCTCCGCCGTCTGCGTGAGATCGCCGGCCAGCATGCCGCGAGCTTCCACTCGCCCGGATTCACCCGCTTTTTCGCGACGCTCACCGACGAACTCGACGCGGCCTACTTCGAGCTGGTCGAGAGCCAGCTCGAGGCGCTCCGTTTCACGAGCGGGATGCTCATGAGCGCTCAACTCACCGCGGGAAACAAGGGGATCGCCTACACGCCGCGCTGGCCCCGAGAGCAGCCCCTGCTGAAGCGGGTGTTCGACCGCTCGGGCTTCAGCTTCACGATTCCTGAGCGCGACGAGAACGGCTTCCGGGCGCTCGGCGAGCTCGAGGATCAGGCAGTCAGGGTGCTCGCGACCACGCTGGCCCAATCTGTCGACCACGTCAAGAGCTTCTTTCAGATGCTCCGAGTTGAGATCGGCTTCTACGTAGCGTGCTTGAACTTGCGCGACCTGCTCGCCGCGAAGGGGGAGCCGATCTGCCTGGCGGAAGCGAGGCCGGGCACCGAGGAGGCGTTCTCGGCCCACGGCCTCTACGACGTGACCCTCAGCCTGGCGAGTAGGGAGCGGGTGGTCGGCAACTACGTTGCCGCCGACGGGAAGAAACTGGTGATGATCACCGGCGCCAACCAAGGCGGCAAGTCGACGTTCCTGCGCAGCGTGGGCGTGGCCCAGCTGATGATGCAGAGTGGCATGTTCACGCCGGCGCAATCGCTGAGCTTGAGCGTCTGTGATGGGCTGTTCACGCACTTCAAGCGCGAGGAGGACGCGGCGACGGAAAGCGGCAAGCTCGACGAGGAGCTGCAGCGCATGAGCGAGATCGCCGATCGCATTTGCCCAGGATCGGTCCTGCTCTGCAACGAGTCGTTCGCCGCGACGAATGAGTGGGAGGGCTCCGAGATCGCCCGCCAAGTGCTTCGCGCACTGCTCGAGGACGGGATCAGGGTCCTCTACGTCACGCACATGTTCGACCTCGCGGACGGCCTTTACCGGCAGAGGCTCGGCACCGCCCTGTTCCTGCGCGCCGAGCGCGGAGGCGAGGGCGCTCGTCCGTTCAAGCTGACGGTCGGCGAGCCGCTCTCGACCAGCTACGGCGAAGACTCCTACCGACGGGTGTTCGGGAAGAGCATCAGCACCGCTGCCGCCGGGTCACGCGACCCCGGCCGGTCCTAGCGAAACGGCCTGGCGCCGTTCGTCGCAGGATTGCGACCGTTCGTCGTCGATTTACGACCGTTCGTCGATCAGTGTTGCCGCCGATGAGCCGACGCGTATCGTGCGTCACGCGCGATGAGGCTCGCGCTAATTGCGGCTGCTTGCCGCTGATGGCCTCTACGTCCAGTAGGTCGAATCGACGTGGAGGTCCGTAATGGGCTGGCCAACCAGGAGCCTTCTGATGTACCTGGTCTGGGCTGCGCGCAGCTGGTGGGGAGCGGCGCGGGATGAGAGTTTCGCGCTCGGCCTCGCCGGAGAACCCGCGGGGCGACTTGCCTTCGCGGGTGCAATGTCCTGCTCTCTTCAACCCTAGGAGGCTGTTCGATGGAAGCTGGAGATGTTGCCCACGGTGGCGCCCCTGTCGCCCGTGGCACGCGTGAGGCGGATATCGCCCCGGCAGCGCCTGCCGCGGAGCGGGTGTGGTGGGGGCCGGCGGATCCGGCACCCCTGGGTCTGGCCGGGTTCGCGCTCACGACGTTCATTCTCGGGTTGGTCAATGCCAACGCGATCAGCGGAAAGGATGTCTTTGTCGTCCTCAGCGTCGCCGGCGCCTACGGCGGGCTAACGCAGCTGCTGGCGGGGATGTGGGCGTTCGCCGAGCGAAACACCTTCGCCGCTGTCGCGTTCAGCTCATACGGCGCATTCTGGATCTCGTTTGTGCTGCTGATCCAGTTCTTCCTGCCCGAAACCATCAAGGCCGGCGGGCCGTTGGCGGGCAACCACGCGGTGGCGATCTACCTGCTGTGCTGGGGCTGGTTCACGTTCTACATGTGGATCGGCACGTTCAGGATCAACGTCGCCCTGAATCTGGTGTTCCTGACGCTCTGGATCGCATTCGTGCTGCTTGGCATCGGAGCCCTGGGCAGCGGGCATACGACAATCACCCACTGGGGCGGCTACGTAACTACCGCCTGCGCCGTGTTGGCCTGGTACGTCTCCGCAGCGCACGTGATCAACCACTATCTGGGGCGGATAGTGCTGCCCCTCCGCCCGCTGACGCGAGCGTAAGGGGATCTGGGACTGGAGCCGGCCCGGGCGCCACGATTGGCGCCCGGGGCCGGCTCGAGACCCGGGACGGCCACGGGCCCGCGGTTATCGCCGTCGTGATCCGCGCCCAGCGTCTTTGCGCTCGCGCGGCGGATGCGCGAATCCGAGCGTGATCGCGAGGGCGTGCCCAAACGTCATCCCGGCAAACAGCAGCAGGACGCCACCGAACACCGGCGCGTGCGCAGCCCCGGTCACCACCAGGGCCACGACGACCATGGCTAGCGCGACGATGCACTCGACGGTCACGAACGACCTCTGGTCCGCGCGTTTTCTCCGCTCCGACTCGCGATCGCTCCGTGGCTCCATCTGACGTACCTCCACGCTGACGCCGGGACCAGAGGCCATCAGCGGCAGAGAAGTGCCGCGATCGGAGCGAGCCTCATCGCTCGCGGCCACCGTACCAGAGAGCCGTCCGCCCGCTATGCTCCGCGGTGAGCGATGAGGCTCGCTCAGAGCGCGGCTCCCCGGGCCGCTGATGGCCTCTACCAGACGAGTCCACGAACTGTGGAGGTCAGGTGGAGCCGGCAGTGCTTGGTCCTGAAACGGTGCATTCCACGGCCGCGAGGCCGGGTGCTTCTGCGCCGAGTCGCAGGGAAATGCTCGAGGTGCTTGACGAGCTGCTGTCGCTCGACGGCGCCCCACTTGCCGAAGCCGGCCGCCGCGACTTGGCAGCGGCGCGCGACCGAGTCGCCGAGGACCGCTTCAACCTGGTTGTCCTCGGCGAGTTCAAGCGCGGCAAGAGCACGCTGATCAACGCGCTGCTGGATCGCGACCTGCTCCCGACCGGGGTCGTGCCGCTGACCTCGATCGTCACCGTTATTGCCGCCGGCGTCCGCGACCGGCTGCTCGTCCGCTTCACCGACGGACGCGAGCAGGAACGCCCGCTTGATGAGCTCGCTTCCTACGTCACCGAGGCGCGCAACCCAGGCAACCAGCGCGGCGTTGAGCTCGCCCGCCTGGAGCTCGACCACGATCTTCTCCGCACCGGCCTGGAGCTGGTGGACACGCCCGGAGTCGGCTCGATCCACTCGCACAACACCGCGCTCGCCCGCCAGTTCCTGCCCCAGGTCGACGCCGCTCTGTGCGTCCTCGACGCCGGACAGCCCGTGTCGGAGGCGGAACGCGAGCTGTTCGCCGAAGCCGCGCGCCGGGTTCCCCGCCTGCTCATCGTGGTGAACAAGATAGACCTGCTCGCCCATGGCGACCGTGAGGTGGCGCTGAGTTTCGTCCGCTCGGCGCTGGCCGACCAGCTCGACCACGCCCGCGGCGAGCTGTTCGCTCTCAGCGCCCGCAGCTACGAAGGGGTGGTGGCGCTCCTCGATCGCCTCCGCGGCTTCGCGGGCCACGAGCGTGAGGCGCTGCTCTTGCGGTCGGTGGGCGGTCTGGCTCGGGCCGCGGCCGCAGATATCCGCCAAGCGGCTCGGTTCGAGTCCAGCGCGATCGCGCTACCGCTGGACGAGCTGGCCGAGCGGGCGCGGACGTTCGAGGTTCGAATCCAGGGCCTGAGGGCGGCGAGCGCCGAGGCGGGAGACCTTCTCGACCGGGGGATCGCACGCGTAATCGACGAGGCCATCAACGAGCCGCTCAAGGTCTACGCACGCGACGAGGAGACGCGCCTGCGGGCGGCCCTTCGCGACCACGTCGCCGCACTAGATTCTTGCTCCCCGCGCGCCCTGGCCGCCGAGCTCGAAGCTTGGGTCGACGAGACGGTCCAGCGTGATTTCGAACGGCTCGTAGCTCGCTTCGAGGAAGCAGTCGGTGGTCAGCTGACGGAGCTTGAGCGCCGCTACGCCCGCCGCGTACAGGAAATCCTCCTCCAAGTGCAAGCCGTCGCCGAGGACGTGTTCGGCGCCCGCGCAGCCGATTTGCTGCCCGAATCCGGACTTGATGCGCCGTCGCAGTTCTCGTTCAAGCTCAAGGATGTCGAGCACGCGCTTGACCTCATCGTCGGCTTCGGGAGGACGGCCGCTCCGGGAGCGATCGGGCGCCGACTGGTGGTCCGCGATGCGGAGCGCCGCCTGCTCGAGATGACCGATCGACACGCCGGCCGTCTGCGCTCGGAGCTGGTCGGGCGCGTGGCCCAGGCCGCCCGCGGCTACCGCCGCGACCTGGACGCTGCGGTCGAGGATGCGATCGCTGCGATCCGCGTGGCGATCGACCGCGCGGCCGACGATCGCCGGCGTGGAGAGCGGCACGCCCAGGTCCGCCTGGAGCAGTTGGCCCAGATTGAACGCCGGAGCCAGACGCTCGCCGCCCGGCTCGATCAATGGCTGGGAGAGGCACCCGCTGCCACGCCGGGGAACCGATGAGGGTCAAGGCTCGAGCATTGATCTGGATCGACGGGCGGCTCATCTTGGCCGAGCAACGTCGCCGGGGTCGCATGGAGCTGTCGCTGCCGGGCGGGCGTGTGAACGATCGCGAGTCGGTGCTGGAGGCGGTGAAGCGCGAGGTCATGGAGGAGACTGGGCTCGAGGTCACGCCGGGCCGGCTCGTGTACGTGCTCGAGTTTGTCGATTCGGTCCGAACCCACGATCTCGAGCTGATCTTCCTCGCCACATCAACGGGCGTACCGAGGCTCAACGGCTTCCGGGCGGTCGACCTGGGCGCGGGTGAGCGCCCGCCCGTCCGGCCGCCGCTGCTCGATCTCATCGCCGATGACGCTGCGGCCAGGTGGCGCGCCAATCCGAGATGGCTCGGCAACCTGGAGGGCTCGCTTCCGAGGCGCGCGGGAGGCGCAGGGCTCTTAGGTGACCGTCGACGGGCGGGTTGACCGACGGCTATGATCCGCACGGCTCGCGCGATGAGGCCCGCGTAACTCCAGAGCCGGAGAACACAGCCGGCGCGGATGATGGCTTCTATCTCAAGTCCCTAGAGATAGGAGTCGGTGGCCGGAGGCGTTCGCGTGGGCGATGTACTACAGATCATCCAAAGCGCGGTGGTGCTGCTCCTAGCGCCGCTGTTTGCCGGCGGCTTGGCCAGGGCGGAGGCGATTGTCCAGTGCAAGCGCGGTCCCAGTGTGCTGCAGCCCTACCGGGACTTGGCCAAGCTGCTGCGCAAGGGGTCTGCTACCTCGGACCAGGCATCCTGGATCTTTCGAGGCGCGCCGTTCGTGGCTTTCGCCTGTTATCTCACCGTTTCGGCGATCGTCCCGATCATCACCGATGCGCCGCTGCCGTTGGCGTTCCTGGCCGACCTAATCGGCGGTGCCTTCGTCCTCGCCTTGGCGAGCTTCGTGATCTCGCTGGCCGCGTTTGACACCGCCAGCCCTCTCGGAGGTCTCGGCGCGAGCCGCACCACGTGGATCGGCAGCTTCGCCGAGCCGGCTCTGATCCTCGTCTTCTTCACCGTGGGAGCGCTCTCTCACTCCGACAATCCGTACCTCGAGAACCACGCCATCGCGCACTCGGGGGCGGCTTACGTACTCCCCACCCACATCCTGGGTGCGATCGCCTTCTTCATGCTCGTGCTGGCCGAAAACGGGAAGATCCCGATCGACAACCCGTCCGGAACGATCGAGATCTCGATGATCGAGGAGAGCCGCGTCCTCGAGTATTCCGGGCGCGAATATGCGCTCGTGAAGTGGGGGTCGTGGATGAAGCTGTTCCTCCTCTCCTCGATCTTCATGAACGTGTTCGTGATTCCCTGGGGCCTCGGCAACGCCAAGGATCTCGGCAGCGGTCTCCTCGGGATCCTCGCCCTCCTGGGCAAGCTCTGCGTGTGCGGACTGCTCATCGTGATCATCGACAGCTCGTTCGCCAAGCTGCGGTTCTTCCGGATCGCTGAGTATCTGGGCGCGGCGTTCTTGCTGGCCCTGATCGGCATCGCCACGTCCTACGTGCTGGGCACCTGAAGGGGGAGCGTTGGGATTGCTCGCCGCCGTCGAGAGCCTTTCCGCCACGTCGCCGGAGGGAGTGCTGCTCGATACCGCCGCGGTCGTGATCCTCCTCTGTGCGTTCGCCTGCCTGGGCTCGAAGCTGTTTGACCGCTACGTCTTCTATTACGGGATTCAGTCGATCGTGCTGTCGTTCGCCGCGGCCGTCGTGGCTTTGCACGAGCACGAGCCGGGCCTGTGGGTGCTGGCGGGGCTCACGTTCATCATCAAGGGGATTGGTATCCCCTATGGGACGCGGCACTTCCTGATCGAACGCTTCGCGCTCAAGCGCGACGTCGCTCTTTCCACGGGACTCTCGAGCTCGCTGATCTTCGGCGCTTTTCTCACGGCGTTCGCGTTCCTGACCGTCGGCTCGGCGGCGCTGCCGACCGGGCTCGTGGCCCAGGCGGTGGTGCCGATCTCGACGGCGGTGATCCTGCTCGGCGGCCTTTGCATGGTCGTGCGTCGGCACACGATCGCTCAGCTCATCGGTTGGCTGATCATCGAGAATGGCGTCTTCCTCGGTGCGATTGCCATCGTCGCCACGTTTCCGTTCATCGTCGAGGCCGGGGTGTTCCTCGACCTGCTTGCCGCGGTGCTGATCATGATCGCGTTTGTCTCGGGATTGGCGCGTCAGGTGGCCGAGGCCGCCGCACCCGAACTCAGGCAGCTGGCCGAGTGATCGCCCTCATCGTCATCGTCGTCGTGCTGCCTTTACTCCCGGCACTGGCGGCTGCGTTCACAGCCCGAGCCCGCCCGCTCGGCGCCATCGCGGCAGCTTCCGGGCTCGCGACGCTTGGCGTCGCGATCGCGCTGGCGATCGATATGACCAGCAGGCATAGCGTCCACGCATTGAGCGGCTTCATCTACCTCGACCCGCTGAGCGGCTTCTTCATCGCCACGATCGCGGTGGTGGTAGCGCTGGCGAGCTTTGGTTCCGGGGCCTACCTCCGCTCCGAGGAGGAGCGCGGAGAGCTCGGCCCGCTGCAGGTGCGGCTGTACTTCATCTTCTTCGCGATCTTCGCGGCGATGATGCTGGCCTCGTTCGAGACCGGGAACCTCGGCCTCCTGTGGGTGCTGATCGAGGCAAGCACGCTGGCGAGCTGTGTGCTGGTCGGGCTGGAGGCGAAAGCAGTCTCGCTCGAGGCGGCGTGGAAGTACATCATCATCAGCTCGTTCGGCGTCACGATGGCGCTCGTCGGCACGCTGTTTCTCTACTACGCCGCCGGGAGCCTCTCCGGCTCGCCTACCGAGCACCTGACCTGGGCATTCCTGTTCGCCCACGCGGGCGGTCTGACCCACCCGAGCCTGCGGCTCGCGTTCCTGCTCGTCGTGATCGGCTACGGCACCAAGGTCGGTCTCGCGCCGATGCACACGTGGCTGCCGGATGCCCACAGCGAGGCGCCGAGTCCGGCCAGCGCGATGCTCTCGGCGGCGCTGTTGAACACCGGCATGTACGCGATCATCCGCTTTCAGGCGCTCACCATCCCGGCGCTCGGCTCGGGCTTCGCCAGGCACGTGCTGCTGATCTTCGGCTTTGCCTCGGTGATCGTCGGCACGCTGTTTCTTGTGCTCCGGGGGAACTTCAAGCGGATGTTCGCCTACTCCTCGATCGAGCAGATGGGCGTCATTGCGATCGCACTTGGGTTCGGGGGCGTGCTCGGCTTCTACGGCGCGCTCCTGCAGATTCTCACCCACGCGATCGGCAAGGCGGTGCTGTTTCTGACCAGCGGCGACATCGTGTTGCGCTACCGCACCCGGTTGGTCGACGAGGTGCGCGGGGTGCTGAGCATCACGCCGCTGACCGGCGCCGTGCTGCTGCTCGGCGCGCTCGCGGTCGCCGGCTCGCCGCCCTTCGGCCTGTTTCTGAGCGAGTTCACAATCGTCCGGGCGGGGCTCCGGCACTCAAGTGTCGTTCTCGTCGCGCTGCTGCTCGTGATGTTGGCCATCGTGTTCGTGGCGCTGGTCGGCGCCGCCGCGAGCATGGCCCTGGGGGGTGCGCCTGACCGCCCCACGGCTGGCCCGGCCTATGTCGAGCGATCCTCGCGGCTGCTGGCCGCAGTCCCCCTCGTGGCTGGACTGGGCGCGCTGGTCGTGCTCGGAGTGTGGATCCCGGGCGGCCTCGACACGCTGATCATGCACTCGATTCACGCGATCTCGTGAGCGCGCTGGAGCTCTTGGAGCCGGCCCAGCCCGTCACCGCGACGCGGGTCGAGGCCACACAGCTCGGGGCGCTCAGCCACGAGCTGGCCACCGAGCACCAAGCGCGGCTGGCGGACCTGTTCGGAGACGAGACCGGCGACGGCCAGTTCGTGCTCCGAGCCGTGTACGCCCTCGATCGCGAGCGGCGCTATCTGGTGCTCGAAAGCGCCATCGACGGTGACCACTTCCCGCCTCTGTCGGACCTCGACCCAGCCGCGTTCGTCGAGGAGTGCGAGATCTACGAGCACTACGGCGTCCGGCCCGAGAACCGCAAGCGTCTGAACCGCGTGCTGGTGCCGCCCCATCGGGCCGGCGCGTTCCCGACGCTCGGGCGCAGCGAGCGCGCCCGCCTCGCCCGCGACTACGAGCCGCACGTGATCTCGGGCGAGGCCATCGAATTCCCCTTTGGGCCCGTCCGCGTCGCCGGCTGGGAGTCCCTGTATATGGGGCTGGTCACCACAGGCGAGGAGGTGCTCGACCTCTATCTGTTCGCCTGGCACAAGCACCGAGGCGTCGAACGGCGGCTGCCGGGACTCGACCCCGACCGCGCTAGTTTCTTCGTCGAGCGCACCGACGGCCTGTCCTCGGTCGCTGACACGACCGCCTTCTGTCGCGCCGTCGAGGCGGCGGCTGGGGTCCGGGTACCCGAGCCGGCCGCTCACTCTCGGAGTGTCGCGCTCGAACTCGAGCGCATCTATAACCATGTCGCGGCGATCGCCGCGCTGTGCCAGTCGACCGGGCTCTCGGTCGGCCAGGCCCGCACTGAGATCCTGCTCGAGCGGTTGCTGCGCCTGAACGCGGCGGCGTTCGGCCATCGCTACCTATTTGGCGTCGTCTGCCCGGGGGGCGTGGTCCGCGCGCCGGACGCGGCGGCGATCCGAGAGGCGCTCCCGGCGGCCCTTGATGAGCTGCGTTACGTGGTCGACGCGCTGCTGCGGACCAACTCGCACGTCGACCGCCTCGAGGCGACGGGCATCGTGACCCCCGAGGCGGCACACCGCCTGTCGCTTGTCGGCCCGGTTGCCCGGGCCTCCGCCCAGGACATCGACTCCCGTCGCGACCATCCGGTCGATCCCGCCGAACGCCTACTGGAGGCGGTACCAACCCAATCCGACGGGGATGTCCTCGCCCGCATGCGGGTGATGGTGAGCGAGATCGAGGCCTCAGCGCAGCTCTTGACCGCCCAGCTCGACGCGGCCGGCTCCGCCCGCTGCCCGGTGGAACCGGCGGGCGCCGAGGCCTTGGGTTGGGCCGAGTCACCGCGTGGGGAAGCCCTGGCCTGGGTGTCGTTCGACGGCGCGGGACGCGTTCGCCGGGCTCGTCTGCGCCCGGCGTCGGTTCGCAACTGGCGCGCCTTTGACGACGCCGCCCGGGCCGAGAACGTGTTCACCGACATCCCCATCATCGAGGCCAGCTTCTGGCAGACGGTCGCGGGATTCGCGCGCTGATGGCGATCTGGTTCTTCCGCGGGCTGCGCAAGGGCATCGCGACCACGCGATACCCGAAGACGCTCGACCCGTGGACCCGCGACCTTCCTACCCCTCCGGCCTTCCATTCCCGCCGGCTCACCAGCGGGCTCGCCGACGCGCTCGCCGAGGCCTGTCCGTCCGGCGCGATCCGCCGCGCCGGCCCGGACCTCGTCATCGATCTGGGACGCTGCACGTGCTGTGGACGGTGCCTCGAGCTCGCGGGCGACGCCGCCGCGCCAAGCGGGGAGTTCCAGCTGGCCACCGTGGACCGATCCGGACTGGTCAAGCGCGTCCCTATCCGCGGCGATCACGGGTCTCGGGCGTGAGAGCCGATCAGCCGATCACCCCGCCAATCGGAGGCGGCCTGGAAGGGGAGCTCCGTCGCCGGACCCTGGCCGTGTTTGGACGCAGCCTTCACATCCGCACCGTCGACACGGGTTCGTGCGCCGTCTGCGAGTCCGAGATCCGGCTCCTCGCCTCCCCGCACTATGACCTGCACCGCCTGGGGTTCTTCTTTACCCCCGCTCCGCGCCACGCCGACCTTTTGATGGTGACCGGCCCGGCGATCCGCGCCGCCGACAACCTGCTTCTCAAGGTGGTGCAGGCGACCCCGGATCCCAAGGCGGTGCTCGCGGTCGGCGCCTGTGCGCTCGGCGGTGTCTATTGCGAGGACGAGCTTGTGCACGGTGCCGTCGACCGGGTGGTGCCGGTCGACGTCTACGTGCCCGGGTGCCCGCCCAGCCCGCTCGCTCTTTTGCAGGGCCTGCTCGTCGCGGTCGGGCGGCTCGAGGAGCGCGTCGCCGCCCTATCGATGGACCTCGATGCCCCCGGCCCCGCGGCCGACGGCGGGGATGCGTCATGACGCACGCAATCGGCGGACTCGCGATTGGCGCCGCGGCCGCCTGGCTTGCCGCTGCCTGCATCGCGTTGGCGGCGGGGCGGATCGTCGGGCTGCGCGCGGCCGCCTGGCTCTCTGGGGCCGGCGGGATCGTAGCCGTGGTGGGCGGTGTGCTGCTTGCTATCCACGGCTCCGGCGCCACGCTTCATCTCGGGTCCTCGACCGTCGGCGCGGCCACCTTCCGGATCGAACCCCTGGCCGCGCCGTTCATCGTCCTGCTCGGGGCCGTGGCGGTCGCCAACGGGCTCTATGCGCCCCGTTACCACGAGCCCGCTCGGGGAACCGCCATTTACCTACTCGCCTACAACCTCGCCCTGCTCGCCTCGCTCGCGGTCCTGGTGGCCGGCGATGCGGTCGCCTTCCTGGTCGCGTGGGAGTCGATGGCACTCTTCTGCTACCTGCTCATCCTCCGCCATCACCGGCGCTCCGGCGTTGCCAGCAGCGCGTTCCTGTTTATCGCCCTCAGCGAGGTCGGCTTCCTGATGATCGTGCTCGCCTTCGCGATCCTCGCCAGCCGCACCGGGACCCTTGACCTCGCTCAGATGGCGCACCGCTCAGCCCACGTTTCCATCGGGTGGCGCGCTGCGGCCTACCTGCTGGCGCTGGGCGGGTTTGGTTTCAAGGCCGGACTCGTGCCGTTCCACGTCTGGCTCCCGCCCGCCCATTCAGTCGCGCCCGCCGACGGCTCCGCCTTCCTATCCGGGATGGTGCTCAAGCTGGGCGTGTATGGGATCGCGCTGTTCGCGATCACCCTTCTGGCCGGCGGCCCCGCCTGGTGGGGGGTAGTCACCATGGGCCTCGGCGCGGTCTCGGCGGTTCTCGGGATCCTGTATGCGCTAATGGAGCGGGATCTGAAGCGCTTCCTCGCCTTCTCGAGCATCGAGAACATCGGGATCATCATCACCGCGCTTGGCGCTTCGATGGTGTTCACCGCCTACGGCCAGCGAGCCATCGGGACTTTTCTCCTCATCGTCGCGCTCTACCACGCGCTCAACCACGGCATCTACAAGACACTGCTGTTCCAGGAGGCGGGCGTGATCGAGCATGCCACCGGCACCCGCGACCTCGACCGCCTGGGTGGGCTGGTCCGCCGTCTGCCGCGCACCGCCGTGATCTTCCTGATCGGCACCATGGCCATCGCGGCGCTGCCTCCGCTGAACGGCTTCGTCTCGGAGTGGCTCCTGTTCCAGGGCCTGTTCCAGGGCTTTCGCATCTCGAGTCATACGGTGGGGATCCTGATCGTGGTCGCCGGCGCCCTGATCGCGCTCACCGGCGGCTTGGCGATTGACGCGTTCGTGCGCGCTTTCGGCATCCCCTTCCTCGGCATGCCGCGCTCGAACCCGGCCGCAAACGCTACCGAGGCCCATCAACCAACGGGCGGGCCGGCGCTCCTGGCCGCCGCGTGCCTGTTCCTTGGCATCGGAGCGCCGCTGGTGCTCACCGCTCTGGACCGAGTCGCCCGCTCGGCCACTGGGAACGACATCCGCGCCAAGCTGATCGTCCCGCAGCTCGGCGTGATTCCCGCCCACACCAGCTTCTCGGAATTCTCTCCCACCTACCTGGCCGCCTTCATGCTCGCGGTGCTAGTCGTGCCGATCGTGATCTACCTGGCCGGGCGCCCCCGCGCGCGCAGCCGTCGTCCACCCGTGTGGGATGGCGGCATCGTCGACTTCAAGGCGCGCATGCAGTACACCGCCACCACCGATGCCAACCCGATCCGGGTTACGTTCGCCCCCCTGTATCAGCCCCACGTCCACCTGGAGCGCAGCTCCGACGATCCCGCGGGCCGGTCCGGCCCGGTGCACTACCGCTTCTCGGTGACGCCGATCTTTGAGCGCTACCTCTATCAGCCGGTGGTCTGGCTGGTCAAGACCATCGCCAATCTGGCGCGGCCGCTCCAGAACGGCGATGTCAACCTCTACGTTTTCTACGTCTTCGTGATGGTGCTGATCGCCTACGCGGTCTACAGATCCTGACGCTCAGCGGGCATCGGCCGGCGGCTGCGGGCGAGCATCCGAGCGGCGCTCGACATAAGCCCAGAACGCCTCCTCGAAGGCCGCCCAGTCTCGCTTGCGCCAGCGCCGCCGCGGCCGGCCAGTGGCGCGACGCTCCGCCTCGATCAGCCACGCCGAGAAGACCGCAATCGATGTGACAGTCGCGACGGCGGCGCATGCCGTCAGCACGATCGAGCGCCCGTTTGCGGTCACGGCTAGCGCTGCGAATGAACCCAGCACCATCAGGAAGAACAAGCCGGGCGCCAGCTCCTCGAACCATCGCGCCTTCAGCTGCCGGCTCCTCGGGGCACCTACACGCAGGCTCCTCATCGTGACCTCCACGTCGTTTTGCGAATCACTCGGTAGAGGCCATCAGCGGCGCAAGACCGCATTGCGAGCGAGCCTCATCGCTCACGAGAAAGTCTAACCCCGGTGGTCCATCAGCTCGCCGCGTCGTCTCGGGCCATCGCCGCACTCCCCGATGAGTCGTTTCCGAAGACACGCCGGTAGGAGTCCTCGCCGTGGCTGGTGGGCAGTGGCTCACCCTCCAGCAGCTTGAACGTGCGCGCTCCGTCCGGCGCCCGCTCGGCGCGGAGGAACAGCGCCGGCTCCAGCCGTTGCGAGTGCAGGCTGTGGGCGAGGTCGTACATGTGGGTGACGAACAGGACCCTGATCCGCTTCTCGAGCATGGCCCGGATCACCTGGCGGGCGATCTCTGAGCCCTCGCGCTCGTTGGTCGAGGCGAATGACTCGTTGCAGAGCAGGAGCGAGCCGGGAGTGATGCGCTCGGCGATCTCGCTCATCCGCCGCAGCTCCTCGTCGAGCTTGCCGCTCTCCATCGTCTCGTCCTCCTCGCGCTTGTAGTGCGTGAACAGCCCATCGCACACGCTGAGACGCAGCGACTCCGCGGCCGCGAACATGCCGCTTTGCATCATCAACTGGGCCAGCCCGAGGGCACGCAGCAGGGTCGATTTCCCGCCCTGGTTGGCGCCAGTGATCACGAGGAGCGCCTTGCCGTCCGCCCGCAGGTCGTTGCGGACGACCGGGTCGTGCAGGTGTAGCGTCAGGCCGACGTCGTAGATGCCCTGGGCGGTGAGGACCGGCCGCTCACCCCGCGTCGGCTCGGGGAAGCAGACCGGCTCCCCCTTTTCCGCGAGCCGTCGGTGCAGGTTCAGACAGGCGAGGTAGAAGGCCAGCTCGAGGCGGAGCATCACGAAGAAGCTCTCGACGTGGTCGGCGGACCGGCCGACGGCGTCCGCGGCGTGGTTGATCGCCCTCGTCTTGATCTCCTCAAGCGCCCGGGCGCCGCGCTCGTCGCGGGGGGCCAGTTCGAAGCTGTACCCGGGCGTCCTGCCTGCGAACGGGAGGCGGTCGAGCCAGCTGCGCCGGCGCTCGGGCGGCCGGTGGAACACGTACCGCCGGCCCTTGTCGCCCTTGCCCAGCTCGGCGCTCTCCAGCACCCCGCCCTTCAGCTCGAGTTCCTGCAGGTGGCGCTCGACGCTTTGCAGGTAGTCGTCTGCCAGCTCCTCGCGGAGCATCGCGAAGAAGCGCCCGAACCCTTCCGAGCGGAACTCTTGTGCCTGCGTCTCGGCGATGTGCCGCAGTCGCTGCAGCGCCTCGGTGTGGAGCTGAAGCACCCGGACCGCCCGGTGGAGGATGTACCCGGGACTGGCGCCGCTCCACAGGCTGCCGACATCTCTCTCGCTGGCGAGTGCCTTGAGCGCCAGGCGGTAGATCTCCTCGACCGTCTCGGGGTGCTCGAGGCAATCCGCGAGCACCTGCTGGCGATAGCGGATCTCATCCGGATCACGTAGGGCGGTCAGGACGACGCGCTTGCTCATCTCGAACAGGAACCGGTTGCCGCGCGCCATCCAGTTCCACAACGTGTTGAGTTCGAGATCTTGCGTCAATGCTTCGTCTACGACGGCTCCCGGGGGCGCGGCGGGCTGGTTCTGGCGCTCGAGTTCGCGGCTGACGTAGTCGATCGCGTGCAGGTTGGCGCTCAACATCGCCTCGAACATCTGATCCCGCAGCTCGGGCTTGGGCGAGAAATCCCGGTCGGGGTGCAGGAGGAAGACCTTCACGAGCCGATCCGATCGGTCAGCCGCTCGTACGTGAGGCCGTACTTCTCGGCGATCGCCCACGCATAGGCGAGACCGTCGGCTGGCCGGCGCTCCAGCTTGAACGTCCGCTCGGCCGGGTTCTCCGGCACGATCTGGGTGACCATGCTCACCGTGGCCTCGCTGAGCGAGGCGATCTCGTCGACGAATGTCACGTAGACGCCCAGCGCGCCCAGCTCGAGAATCTTCTGCATCACCGCGGTCCCGACGAACAGCGCGTCGCCGAGCGTCGTCGAGTTAAAGCTCTCGTTCATCACGATGACGCTGCGCGAAGTTGCCCGCTCAAGGATCGCGTGAACGCGCACGAGCTCTTCGTCGAACTTGCCGCGGAGGGTTTCGATGGCTTCCTGCCGCTCGAAGTGCGTGTGGATCTGGTCGGGCAGGAGGAGCCGCGCCTCGCTCCCTGGTACCGGCAGGCCGAGGCTCGCCAGGTGGTGGAGCTGCCCGAAGGTGCGCGCGAAGGTGGTCTTTCCTCCATTGTTGGGACCGCTGACCACGAAGATCCGCTCCGGGCCCTGGAGGGAGAAGTCGTTGCAGACGACCTCGCGCCCTTCCGGCACGAGCTTGTTCGCCAGCGCGATGTCGAATGTCTGCACGGCGGCGACGTCCTTTGAACGTGCGGATATGCGCGGGAAGGAGAACGGCAGCCCGGCCGCCCGCAGCGGATCGATCAGGTCCAGGTAGCCGAGGTAGAACTGCACCTCGCGGTCGAACCTCGCGACGACGGGATCGAGGTAGTCGCCGTGCCGGGCGCAGTAATCGGTGCGTCTGTCGAACGGCTGGGGGTAGAGCCGGGCGACCAATTCGAGGATCTGCGCCTCGATGTGGTTCATCCCGGCCTCGTCGCGCAAGCTCACGAGGTAGCTGCGGACGGCGCCCTGCCGGAACCGGTCGAACGTCTTCAGTACCTCGGCGCTGTAGTCGGGCTGGTTCTCGTAGCTGCTGACGGTGACCCGCGGGCCGTCGATCCGCACCGCGTAGCGGATCGCCGCCACCGCCTCCTTCACCGTTTCGGTCTCGGCGCTCAGGCGCGTGAAGCGCTCCGAGGCGACATATGCGACGAGGTAGTCGCGCAGGCCGCGCAGCGCGCGGGAGCCCAGCTCGTGTGCCGCCAACTCCCGTTCCAATCCGGCGACGGCGCCGCAGTAGATCTCGACGGCGTCCACGAACCAGGCTTGTTGCTCGAGTGCGTAATGGAGCTTCCCCCGCTGCGTCAGGTGCGCCCGCATCGCGCGCATACGCTCGGCGAAGCGCTCGACCGATTCGCGCACGGGCACCCGCTCGAGATCCTGCAGCGCCTCCTGGCGGTATTGCACCGGCCCGACGTCGTGCAATGCGGTGTGGAAGAACGGCTCGAGGTCGTACTCCTCGTGACCCGCGATCATCGCGCTCAGCACCTGATCGAGGTTCAGGTCGCCGAAGCACTCGGGTTGCTCGACCAGGAGGCGCGGGGCTGCGCCGGGCTCGAACAGGACGCTGGGGAGCGGCCGGGGACCCGGTTCGGTCCGGGGCCGCGAGCTCCCGTCGCTGCCGTCAGGCGAGAACGATGTGCCGGGTCCGGACAGGTGTGTAGTCGGCATCAGCTTCCACCGGTTGATCCACGGTAGAAGCCATTAGCCACTGTGGCGGTTCAGGCGGGCCTCATCGCCTGGGGGACATCGTAGCGATCGATCGAACCAGCTCGTGCGCGTTCAGCCGCCCGCCTCGCCTGCCCTGAGGCGCCCTAGGAGTCGAAGCTCGGCCGCCTGATGAACGTAGGGATCGGGGTCGTCGGTCAGGTAGCGGATCAGCGGTGCGGCATTTGACTGCAGCGCGTCTGCGACCTGGAGCAGGGCGATGCGGACGCCCGGATCGGGGTCCTCGACCAGCCGCGCCACTTCCGCCTCGGCTTCTCGAGCTTCGAGATGCGCCAGCGCGTACAGGCTCGCCCGGCGCCGCCCGGGTCGCTCAGCCCGCAGCGCTGCACACAGCTGGCTAATCGCCCCCGCGCGGCCGAGGACGCTCTGGAGCGCGCGCAGTACGGCAACGCGAACAATTGCGTCCGGATCCTCAATCGCCGACATCAGAGACTCAGCGGTCCCTTCATCGCCGAGCCGTCCGAGTGTCGTCGCGGCAGCATGCCGGACGTCGGCGGCGGGGTCGTTGCTGAGGAGGGTGGCAACCCCATCGAGCTGAGTTCTTCCCGCCGCCTGAGCCGCGGCTTCCCTCACGCGAAGGTCGGGGTCCGCGAGCAGGGCGGCCGCGGTGCGGGCCGGAAGTCTGGCCAGATGACGGGCGGCCTCGAGTCGCACGAGTTGCTGCTCATCGCGAGCGACTTGCGCGAGCAGTGCTCCCGGCCGGGCGCAAACGCGTGCGACGGCTCGAATCGCCGCGATCCGCACGTGTGCGTCGCGGTCGGAGAGGAGCTCAGCGCAGGCGTTTGCGCTGTCGGCGTCCGGCCCGAGCTCGGCCAGCGCCCCGAGGGCAGCCTTGCGGACACCAGCCAGCTTGTCTTTGAGCGCCCCCCGGAGCGCGCCGGCGGCGCGATTGTCGCGCAGCCGCGCGAGCGCTAGCGCGGCGGCGAGCCGCCGCACGTATCGCTCCTCCCGCAGCCCGGCAATCGCGATCTCGACGGCCTCGTCGTCGCCGAGTGCGTGTAGCGCTTTGGCCAGATCCGCCACCAATGAGAGGTCGGCCCCGAGCAGCCGCGAGCGCAGCTGCGGTGCCGCGCCAGGCCCGGCGATCTCCACCAACCGCCGGATCGCGGCTCGGGCGACCTCTGGACTCGGATCCTCGAGCGCGGTGGCGAGCTCCGCGGTTGACCGCGTTCCCAGCACCACGCGCAGCCGCTCCGTCGGATCAGCCTGTCGCATCGCGGGGCACACCCTCGTCTGCGCCAGACGCACCAGCGGTCCCTCCCCCTGCGACCTGCTCCCGTCTCGTACCTGTCATCTCGCCTCCTGAACCTCGTGGCTTCGCGCCGGCTCCGGTAGCCGGGGTAGAGGCCATCAGCGCCCTCAGGCGCGGTCGGAGGCGAGCCTCATCGCCTGCTGGCAGCTTACGCCTCAGCTCAGTCGTTAGCGAGGTGACGGGCGGACAGAACCTCACGTTCCGTTTTGCGCGGGATGGGAGGCCGACCAGCGTGGGTCGTAGGCCTGTCCGCGAGTGTGGCCCCGCCGTGTCGCGTCCCTGCCTACCACCCCCACCTCACTCCGCGGGAAGCTGGCATCGGCGGCGGGTGCGCTCGCGGACGCGGTCGAAGCCGAGGATCAAACAGCCGCCGCTGAGCTGCGCCGCCAAGCCGTCTAGAACGGACCGGGCACTGAGCCCCGCTTCTTTGGCGCGGTAGCAAGAGCCCCCTCACCACCAGAGTGGGATTGCTTCTTCGTCGCCGTTGCGATCGTAAGACTCGCGCCGCTCAAAAAGGGATAGCGATCGCGCCGACCTGCGCGGTTTCCGCGTTGGCCGTCAGCTCCGTCCGCACGGACCCTCTCTTCTGCGGCGACCGCTGGCAATCTTACGATGCGTCTTATGGTCTCTACCGGCCGGAGTCCGACTACATCGGCAGCGCTAGCTCTGCTGGTGATAGCAGCGTTGGGTGTTGCTGCTTGGTTCTTGGTGCCGGGGCTCAAGGCCTGGGCGCCGAACATCACAGTGGGAGCGCTCACTGTTGCAGCAACCATCACTGTCATTGATGGAGCTGTCAGACGCGAGGCCCAGCGGAGATTGAGGCCAAGGTTGGAGAGCGTCAAGGATGCAATTCGGCACCCTCTGCATTGGGTGGTTTGGGCGATCGCGGATGACTACGTGGAGACTCATAAGGGTCAACCGGCTGCGGTGCCAGGAGACGCTATTGGCCTAGCAGAGACCTGGCTCAAAGAAGAGAACGAACAGCGCGAGAAGTCGAGAGGCATTCCAGAAGAAGACGCCCTCCCACGGCTTGCGATCGACGCACTTCAGTTCATCGATGAACTCGAAGACATCCGTGCGCGAGATCGTGAGGTCCTAGAGCCAGAGGTGGTTCGCGCAATTGACGACTTCGCGGCCGCCGTTCGGCAGGCGAGCCAGCTATATCTGATCGTCGACGCGGAGACGAACGCAGAAGCGAGATCGTCTCTTGCAATCTATATGGGTTCGATCGTTGCCGCGGTCTACAACCTATGCATAGTTCTTCGTCGGCATTGGCCGGACATCGTCACCTTCGATCGCAAAAAGTGGGGCGGCACGCGGACATACGTCGAGCGGATACGTCGAGCTGCTGACGAGAATGCCTGAGGACCCTTGGAATGGTCTTGACGCGTCGAGCGGACCGTCGCCATTCCGATCGCGAAATCAGCCACGACGCGCTGTGGAAGCAATCGTCCCGACCCTTCCGAGGCGCCTCCTGGGCAACCCCGACCCGGCCACATCGAACCTATGCGCGCTCAGCTTCGAACCGGAGGCAAGCCCAACCTCGCCTCGGGTATCCCGCCCCGCAACGGCTCATGGTGCGCCATGCGAAGGAGATAGAAACTAACGCCCACGAACACCCTGGCAAGACTCAACGGTCCGATGAAGTCGAACAGCACCGGCTTGCCATTCAGCTCGGGCTTGATCTCGAAGAACTCCGGCTCATTTGCATTCAGGCCGTGCATCCAGAATGTATGCGCTGGATGCTGCTTCAGACGGCCTGGATTCCGAATGTCGAACCGATTGCCGTGTGCCACGCCATTGCGCAGGTGGCGAATGAGCTCCAGCTCCGGCGCGCGATCGAGGTATCCGCGGCGCGAAAGCTCGTCCCCGAGCCTGATGAGCCCGCCAGCCAAGAATGTCCGGTCAAACTCGCCCGCGATCCGCTCATCGAGGCCGCGCTCCAAAAAATAGGAGAAATGCAGCTCGGCACAATTGTTAGGTGCCGTCCCATCGCCTTGGGTCATCCGGAAGATAGGGACTACTTGGCCAGGTTCAATGGGTGGAAGGAGCTCCTTCGCTCGTGGGTCGCGGGCGATCAGAAGGGCGGCCTGATGTGCAAAATACTCGTCGGCCAGCCACTGCGAGCGGAGCCCCATCATCTCGATCTCTCTATCCATATCGGGCGTCTCCGGCATGGCATTCCGATTCTGACAAGGCCCCGACAGCCTCTACTCGATTAGCGTGAATTCGTCCTGGCTTCCCCGTAGTCCAGTTAGCCGCTGGCCGACGAGCGGCCTGTCGCCAAAGCGATCGCCTTGGCTTGATCACGGCGGGATGCTGAAAGGGATCGTCGTGGGGCGGCCATCGCGAGCTCGGTCGCGCGTGGTCGAATACGGTTCGAGCTCTGAGCGACCAGTCAAACCGCCATCCCCCATACGGTGAGAGCGTCGTCTCCTGGCGAACCATCGATCAGGAACTCAATCCGGACATCGGCCCCGAGCCCGAGTTCTCCTACCTCGCCGCCGACATGAACCGTCTTCGCGGGCTGATCATGGCCCAGTGCGGGGAGACAGAGGCAGTGCTGGGATTGATTCTCGCAGCGATCGCGCCGACGATCGATCCGGAGCGCAAGACCGCTGGCCAACTCCTTGAATGCGTCCGCCAGAACCTGCCGGATGAGATCAGGGCCCAATGGAAGGTCGAGCTAGACCAAATCAAGGCTGCAAACCGCCTCCGAAATCAAGCCGTCCACTCGGACGTTCTCGTCGGCTCCACATGGGTGGACTATCAAATTGGCGGAGGAGATTTCGAACCGGTCATCACCGTCATGCGCCACGGTGAGTACAGCGAGGCGGATCTCTTGGAGGATCTTGCTGTCCAACAACACGCCACGGTGGCAGCAGTTCGTCTGCTTCACGCGACGTCCTAGCGCTCAGGAACACGGAACGCCGGCTGGCGTCGGCCGGATCCCTGCACGGTGCATCGTCGCCATACCGATCGCGAACTCGGCGACGCCCGACTAAGCAGGGCAGCTGTCCGGGCGGGCGGGCCCCGGCTCCGCGCAGCCGACGGCTTCACCGACAGCGGCGAGCGACCGGTGTCACTCCAGCGCCGCCGCTTTCGGCTAAACCAGGCCAAGGCCAGGCATGCGCCTGAGCGGCCTCTACAAAATCGTCGAGACTGCTACAACGACGCACCCCACAGCGAGCGATTCGAAGCCAATTGCTGCTGCCAGCGCCCATCCCTTAATCGAGTTCCTCGCCTTCGCCGATTTCAGCGCCTTCACGCGCGTCAGTGCGATGTCTTTGACAGCCCGGTTTTCACTCCATGGTGGGTCTTTGGCCAGTCGGGCCTCGATCGCTTCAGCCGTAACTACCTCGTACCGCAGCGGCAGATTTGCGACGAACGCCCCAAGCGTGCTTATGAAGAAGCAGATCAGAGCAACAATTAGCCAAGTCCGGCCCGTTTGGGGAAGGCTGAAGGTCGGCCCATGCCTTGGAGATAGACCGGCGAGAGCGAGCACCAACGTGACAAGAGTGCCGGACGTCGTAACGACCCACACCGCCCGCTGCTCAAACGAAGACTTCCGTACGTCCTGCGCCGCAAGTTCGTCTCTGAGAAAACGGTCGTACGACTCGTAACTGTTTGGTTCAATCGTCGTCACGTCGACGACGCTCGGATTCGCGTCGTTGGCGTTCGGCCTCGAGGATCCGTAGCCGCTCTCGCTCTTCCGCCGCCTTCCGCGCGGCCTCCTCAAGCTGCTTGCGACGAATCTCGCCGCTCGTGTCCATACCGCCCTGGTCCTGATCATCGTCGCCGTTGCGCATCGAAGGCTGGAGAATACGCTTCGCGTCGGCGCGAATGGTCACTGCCGCACCGCTCTGCGAAGACTCAGCAGTGCCCAAAGTGCTACCGACGTCATCCCATTGTTCGTGGGTCGATGGCGATGGACGACTACTACACTGAAAAGCAGTGGGAAGGCTCAGTGATCGGTCGTCCGATGGCCGCAATCCCGGACGAGCAGTTCATGACGTTGCACCGTCATTGGATCTGGGCGAACTCCGCGTTCCAATGGTTTGAGCGCGAACTCGGCGGGTCCGGAGCTGGCGGTGAGGGCATCGACCTGACGAGCAATCGGTCGCTCTCGATGTACCTGTGGTACTCGCTTCTGTGGTCGGTTGTTGAGGGGATCCAGAAGCACCCCGTCGTAGTGAAAGGCGCATTCCGCAACGACGTGCGAAAGGTGCGCGAGCCGCTCCGCGAAGCCCGCAATGCGGTCATGCATGTCAGCGATGACGCCTACTACGACGACCGTCTCTTTCTAATCATGGTCGATCCCGCATCAGCTGCCGCCATCCGCCGGGTTCACAGAGGGTACGCGCGCCTTTTCTTTGAGGAGTTGAAGGCACGGCAAGCCGCGGCAGCAACTGAGGGCGATTAGAACCTGGCTTTCTGTGTCTCGGATCCCCGACAACCTCGCGCCTCACTCGCCGGGTCATTGCTAATGCCTGAGATAGTCGGGGCCCCGGTCTTAGTTCGCATCGGGCACACGATCGTCTACGAACGAACCTCTCGTCGTCAAGGTGATCGAGTGTGGTTCCCTGTTCGTGGGCAAATGCGATCGTGCGGACGTGCGGTCGAGCTGGCTTCGAAGTCGTGCATCGAGATGGGGGCGCTCTCGGCTCGCTCGATTGGGAAGCGCCAGCTAGGCGAGCCTCCCTGCCTGAAGCAGGCCCCGCCGGTCTGCGGCGTCCAGACCCCACGGGAATGCGATGAAAGCGACTAGGGCCGCTCGCGCTGGCGCTTGCGAGCCCGCGTCGCGTTTAGTGCCGCGGCGCGGTCTTGCTGTGGAAGCTCCAGGTGCTCGACGGGGCGGCGCGCTCTCATCGCGATGATCCTTCGGTCCCGGTCCGATGGCACGACCACGCGGGACGGCTGGGCGAGCGGTGCGTTGGGCTCTCCGACCCGCGCGTGGGGGTCGCCGCGCCAGACGGTAAGGCCGAAGTCGTGCTGCGAAATCCGCATGCCACTCTTTGGGAGAGTCAGCCGCGCCTTATCGAAGGCGACCAAGGCATCGTGTTCGCCGATGGTCTGCAGGTCCTTGGGGATTAGCCACGGGTGAACGTCCCGACCCGCGAGTTGATCGGTCGACAGTCCGAGCGTCCTAGCCTTGGTCGTGAAGACCTCGCCCATGCTGGTCTCGGCGCCGTAGGTGAGCTCGGACGTGTACTGCTTCCCGAGCGTCACGCACGAGACCGGCACGAAAGTCGTGTGTCGCGGGATGAAGTCGTGAATACCCTTGCCGTCGAGATCGATCATGGCGGCACCGTACGTCTCGTACATCCGGTCATATGCGGCCATGACAGGCTGCGGGATCGAGCGCGGATTGAAACTCGTGAAGTCCGCCGCGTAACGGCGACCGAGGATGAGCTCGTAGTAGTGAGCGGTAAGTATGCGGACCATCATGTAGAACTGCTCTTCCACGTCTAAATCCCCCGAGAAGATCTTCGTTGGTTGTCCCGTCGTCACCGCGTGGTGCACTGCCTGGAACACAAGCGCTTCGTCGGTCCTAATGGGGCTTAGCGGCTTGAGGTTAAGGCGCAGAGTTCGCTCGCCGAATGCGCTCTGTATCTTCATCTTCAGCTCCGTTAGCTCGGCCGGCGACGGTGCCCGAGCGTTGTGGTGCGCCTGGAAATGCTTGATGGACGAGTCGAGCAGGAGGCGCCTGTGGGTAAGGATCCCGACGTAGTAGTCGAAGCACCTGGACCAGACGTCGTCGTCGATGTCCGGGCAAAGAACGATCGCGGGATCGTTAGCCGCGAGCGCCGCGCAAAGCGGGTGTTCCGGGTTGCGCTGCAGGAAGGGAACAAGCTCTCGGAGGACTCGTCCGGTGACATGAACCCGGCCGGCCTCGCTCAGCAGCGATTCCCACCACTCCTCCTCTAGCCAGGTCAGGTTCGTGTCGATGAACAGCGCGTGATCGGTGTGCTGCGGCAGGTAGTCGATCAGGCTCCGCACGTCGGTCCGGAGCCGAGGGATATGGCGGAAGCTGAGCCGCGGGATAAATGTCGGATCCTCGAACTTCTCTTGCGGGATCGGAAGCGAGAGCGGCTTGCTTGGGTGGCTCTGGTCTAGAAGCCGACCAACCGCGGTTCGCTTGTAGCTACTCATCCTCTGCTTGAGTCTAGGAGCCGGGTTCCTCGACTTCATGCCCACAGCGCTCGTCGGGTCCCGTGGCGCTCAGCGGTCTTCTGTCGCCAAAGCAATCACGAGCCGCGAGCACGCTCGGATGTCGAAAGGAGTCGTCCGCGCACTCGGCGAAGCTGGCGCGTACCCTGGCCGCTATAGCCACAGTCGAGCCGCTGGAGTCAGTCGAGCGCATCGTCGGTGAGTTCGAGGCGCTCGACCTTGGGGTGAGTTCGCACAGCGGAAGTGAGTGCGATCTTGATGCCGTTGACGTGTGAGTTGAACCTCCCCAGCTCATTGACAACTTCACGCGGGACGCGCCACGCTTCCTCGACCCTCATATCCATGCTGAAGACCACGAGGACGAGGGCGTCGTAGCCGTCGCGGTGGCGGATCGGGGAGAACCCCGTCCTCGACTTTGTGGGCTCCCGTCGACACGCCTTTACCTGAAGCAGCTCTTCTCCGACGGCGACATCCCAAGCCGCTTGGACGAACGCCCCGCGGACGCCGCGATAGTGCCGAGCGACCATCTCTTCGGCAATATCGCCAATTGGGCTGTTGTAAGTGCGAACAACTCCACGGTCGTAGAGCAACTGAAGGCTCTTGGCCCACACCTGAAGCAGTTCGCGATTCGAGAGCGCGGCTAGATCAAGCAACGAGCTCATGCTCGCAGGCCTGGTCGCTCGAGAACAAGCCTCCTGAACACCACTGCGAGTTTGGTCCGCGAGCTCGCGGCCGGGCCTGCGACTGCTCGTTTGGCGGCCCGCTCGTTCTCGCAACGACGGTCGGCGAGTCCTGTGTCGCAGAGGCGATCGCCGGCTCAGCACCGAGGCGGATACGAATGCGATCGTACATGGGGCATACGGGCTGGTTCGTCCGGGAGGCCTGTGCGGCGCCACGATCCCAAAGGGTGTGTCGAGCAGGCTCCTTATCGCGGGACCGAGTGATCCTTATAGCCGCGCCTGCCGGGGCAGAAACGCTATCCAGATCATCAGGTCGCGGTTTGATGAGCCGACGATCTGATCGATGATGCGCTGCGCGGCCTGCGGCGCAGTCGGATCGCCCGCCCTGACCAATTCCGAGGTGAGCATCAGCTCTGCACGGATCCGCTGAGCGCGGTCGTCAAGTTGAGCGATCGCTTGCTCGTAGAGATCACGACCCGCAGCCACATCACCCGCCCGGAACCGGATCAGGCCCTGCGTCGCCATCACCGTCGGTTGCTCTTCGGTGGGCGCGAGGTGCTCCGCCTCTCGTATCAGGCGCTCTGCATCCGCCCATTGATCCATGCACGCAAGACAAAAAGCGCGGTTGTTGAGCAAGAGCCAGTCGCGCGGATTCGCCCGCAAGCCTTCCTTCGCGAACCTTGCGCCTTCGTCGAATCTCTGCCACATCGAGGCGTGGTACGAGCCGAAGATCGCAGGCTCGGCGGAAAACGGCTGGTCGATCAGCCATTCCCAGGTCGATCCAAGTGTCCCCTCGACGTCGTCGCCCACCGACTGATCGCGGGCGCGGGCCTCAGCCGATTTCTCGATTTGGTCCGCGTCGATGTCCAGTCCGGTCAAGTGCTGCGACGCCCACTCCGCTTGCGCGATTGAGTTTTCGTTCGGATCTGCCAGCGCGGAGCGGAATAGCTTTCGCGCGCGGCGCGATTGCCCGGCGACCAGCTCTAGCGTGGCCAGCGCACTGATCAGCTCGCTCATCGCAAATGGCGTGTGCCTTCCCTGCGTCACCATCTGCCGTGCTGTCCTGATGTTGCGCGACGTCCGGCCCGCGGTCGCTGCCGCTGCGATGTCGCTGGCGAGCAGCCAGGGGTCGGTGACCACCACCGACCGTGCAGCCTTCAGCACGTCAACCGCGACGTCCGGTTCGCGAAGGTGCACCCACAAGCGGACCGCGCCTCGCAGGATGAAGCGATCGGCCGGAGCCATGGCTAGCGCCAGTCTCATCGCGTTGATCGCTTTCCGGGCATGGCCTTCTGTTGTGTAATGCCTCGCCAGTTCGGCCCACTTGATCGCATTTCGTGGATTCGAATGGAGACGCCCGCGCAGATCCCGAATCGCACGACGCCGCGCCGCCTGGTCAGCGGCGTCCACGTCGTTATCAGGTTCGGGTGATCCCTCGGCTTGGTGGAGAACGCTCGCGGCGGTGAGGCGGGCCATCTCCGGCGTCCGGGGATCGTCAACCATCACGCGGGCGGCGGCAACCGTCCGCGGGGTCGGTCCCAACACCAACGAGGCACTCACCAAGTCAGCGGCAAATGAAAGTGATCCGTGATCCTCGAACTCGCGCTCACGCTGGTGGAGTCCCTCCCTGTCCTCGTCCGACGGAAGGAAGGAAACCGAGTCGAGTTGCCGCACCGGTTCAAGCTCGCGATGGGCGATCGTGCTCACGAGGTCGCGCCACCTGGGGATGACCTGCCGCTGCGTGTCTCGCTCGGCGGCGCTCATGAGGTCGACTTCCGGAGGAATCCGACCTCGGCGTCGCGTCGGAGAACGTCGAGCCGGGAGATAAGTCGCTCGAGGGTATACGGGTTCTGCCCCCGCTGGCGGCGCTTCTCGTCCCCCCGCTGAGTCGGATCGGGATGGCAAAGGAGCCGGAAGTGGGTCGCCAGCTCGCCGGCGCGCTTGCCCGCCAGCTGTTTCTCGAAACCCTCGGTCACCTCGTCGAAGGCGTTGATTAAATACGGCAGGACGGTCGGATAGGGGCCGCCAAACGTTCCCCCGAACTGTGCCGGTTTGAGCACGGTGGGGAGCCGTCGGAGCAACTCCGCCGTCGTCTGCGTGCGGGTGAAGATGAACAGGATGAGACTCCCGAGGAGATATAGGTCGCACGCCTGACACCGCACCTGCCAATCGGGATCGACATGCCCATATAGAAGCTCGGGGGGAGCGTACGCCGGGTCGCCTCGCACCGCCGCCGGATCGTGTGGCGCGGCCGTCCCTTGACGGGAGGACCGTCCCAGATCGCCCAGCTTCGCCATGAACTCGCCGAACACCAAGAGGTTCGACGGCTTGACGTCCTGATGCGCGACCAATGCGCTGTGAAGCTGCTGAAGACCGACAGCCGCGTGGTGGCAAGCCCGGAGAGCCCACCCGGTGTCGAAGGCATCCATGTCGTCTAGAGCGCGACGCACATCGCCGTCCGCAGGCTCGAACACGAGGTAATCGACTGTGTGGCCGAACTGCGGGTCAGTAATGCTGCCGCTGTCGAGCAACCGCACAATTCGACTCATCCGCTGGCGCTGGCACGAATCGAGCAAGTCCCGCTCGAAGTTGTAGGACTCGGTCATCGCCTGCAGCAGCCGAGCCGAATTCGGATGGCGCATCGCGGCCGAATAGTCGAGTGCCTTCACGAACGCCGCGCGGCCGTCGCTGTTCTCCGAGTAATAACTGACCGAGAACATCCCACCGGTGTCAGTGGGCCGCCTCGGGACCTGGCCCAGCACCTTCCAGCCTCCGGCGAGCGCCCGCCCCTCGAGATGGTGGGCAGGATCGTCAATCCGAGAAGTGGGAGGTGTCGTGCTCATCGATCGATTCGATTCTAAGACTCGATCAGACGGGGTTTGCTCGGGCTGCGGACGGTCTCCCCTCATAGCTGACGGGGAACGGGCCCCGACCAACCGAGGGGGCCCCGCTTCTCCGTACGGCGCCGATTCCCGCCATTGTTCGGACGACCGGGTTCGCGGTCCGCCGGCACCCAGTGTGCGCTTAGGCGACGAACCGCGGCTCACGCGCCGTCAGCGCACGCGATCCCATACCAGAGATCCATCGCAAAGACAACGCCAACGTCACCGTCTGCTCACTGCCGTGGTTTGCCCAGTGCCTCGACGCGCAGGTTCCAGTCTGCTAAGTTGAGCCAGCTCAATCAACTGAACCAACTGGAGGCAGAGGGTGTCCCCCGTAATTGAGATCGACGACGAGGTCTTCGCCTTCCTACAGCAGCTCGTTCGCCGCCTTGCCGGGCTTGATGCCGCTGGCCAGGAAGTTCCAGTTACAGAGGCGATCGACGCGGCTGCCCCAGACACTCGACCACGGATTGTCGACGTGCTGCTGCCCGATACCGGACGAGCTGCTCCGGGCTTAATCCTTCGCGAAGCTGCGTACGAGCGCCCGGTTCTGGATTACCTCGAGCAGCAGCCTCTCGGTCGTGCTCCAAGCCGAACAGTTATCAATGCCGTCGGCGAGTACCTGGAGTCGCGCGGCTTGTTGACAGACATGGACAAGAAGCGGCTGAACTCGGGCGAGATTCGTTGGAGAGCGCGCGCAGCCTTCGCTCGCAAGCATCTCAAGGAACGCGGCGATCTTGACGGGAATGCTCCTCGTGGAATCTGGCAAATCACAAATCAAGGCCGCCACCGAGTCCAAGAGTGGCGCGACGCGGGACGTCCCCTCTAGCGCCTATCCCGTCCGACAACGAGCCCAAGTTGCGCATGTCGCGGACGACTGCTTTTGTCGTCTCGCGCGACGTCGACGCACGATCGCTTCGGCGACGAAGAAGCAGTGCCACGCGGTCGATCTGGTGGTCGGCGGGCGACTGCTCGGATAACGCCGAGTGCCTGAAGTCATGCCGTTCCCGTCCGAGGCGGCGGTACTTTCTGTTGCATGGCAGACCGGTATGCACCCGCGGTGTTTCTCGAGGTCCTCACGTTCTGGTTTGTCCTGAGATGGCTGCTCGTCGGCCGCCTCGTCCTCTTCTTCGGTCGCCTGCTGGTTCTGATGCTGGTGGTCGGCGCTATTGGCACGCTCGGCGAACACCACTACCTGTGGGCAGCGTGCTTCGCGGCCGCTGGGCTCCTTAGCTGGCTGCTGCTTCGCCGGTGGAGGCGCCGCGGGGTACGGCCCACATTCGGCAGGCCAGCCTTCCTGGCCTGGCGGAGTCGAACGCCTACGGAGATCGCGAGCTTGTGCGAGCGCCGACTCGGACTCCTTGTCGACGCTGCGGCGCCGGCAACGGTCACCGGGGGTGCGCCCGCCCATTGTGTTCTCGCACTCGCCGACGATGGACTATGGGTGCTCGAGGACCAGTCCCGTTTCCGCCATCCGCGGGTTGGCCGAGTCCTCGCATCTTGGGACCGGACCACCCTGGTCTCGCACGTCGAGCACTCCCGCCGAGGCGAGAGGTTCGAGTTCTCGTGGCCGCGGGAGAGGGCCCTCGTCCGCGGGGTCATCCCTTCCGGCGAGGCGGCCGATTTGCTCGCCGGTCACCTCGTCGCTGACCAGCTCCCGTACTAGCCGCTCACTGAGCCCGCGCCGACGAGGGCTGAGGGTTCCGGTTGACCTGCCGGGTAGTCTCGGCACGAACATGTGTTCGACGAGCGATGCGCAGGTGGCGACCACAACGTGACGTCCCAGGGGCATGCGCTCACCCGCCTCCGCCATGCCCTCGAGCGAGGCACCGCGAACCAGATCCGCGCGATCGTAGCTGAGCTTCCTCGCCCGCCGGGACTGGAGGTCGCGCTCGCGATCTGCCTCGCTCTCCTAGACCGAGAGCCCGAGACTTATCCGCGCGCCGCGGCCAAGCGGGCGAGCCGGTTCACGATCGAGCGCCGGCTCACACTCACCGATGCGCAGTTGGCTCTCGCCGCGCTGGCGGCACTTCCCGGCGAGGGTGCCCAGGTAGGAATCGAGGCGCTCATCGAGCTCGCCGACCGGTATCGCCTCCAGCGGGTCGACGAGCTTTTGATGTCGTGGGCAGAGCGGCAGCGCAGCACGGCCTGAGCAGGCCGATTCTCATGGTAAAATCAGCCTAGTTTGGGCAGTTTGGTTTATCTCCTCCCGTGACCACCACCCACCCCGAATCTCGTGGGCCTCGCAATTCGAGCGACGGCGCGACGCTGGCCGACGCGTTATTGAGCGCGCTCGATGAGGCGGCGGCGCGCGAACTGGCCGAACGGCTTCGGCCGCATCTCCCCCTCGACCCGACGCGGTTCCTCGACACGCGCGAGGCCGCGCAGGTGCTCGGGCTCCATCCGGACACGCTTGTGAGGATGGCGCGCGCTGGCAGGATCTCAGCGCGCAAGGTAGGTCGCGAATGGCGCTTTCGCGCCGACCAGCTCGACATTCGCCCGGTCGCCGCCCGAGCCGAAACGGTCCCGCCGGTCAGAGTCCGCAGCGCTCGTCGAGCCTCTTCCCGCGCATCGATCGCAGCGATTCGCGGGAGGCCTTAGTGTCGTCACGGTGAGCGTTCACCGGGTCGTCCAGCGCGGGCAGGTCCGGTCAGTCGTTCGCTGGCGAGAGCATGGCCAGAACCGCTCGCGTGCGTTCCACCGCCGCAAGGACGCCGAGGCGTTCGACGCTGAACTCAAGCGCCGGCGGCAGCTCGGGTCGCTCGCTCTTCAGCAGCTCACCGAACGCAAGGGTCCAACGCTGGGAGAGTGGATCGCCGAGCGCTGGGCACCGGAGCACGCCGCCACGCTCGCTCAGTCGACTCGCGATCGTTATGCCGGCGTCTACAGCGTCCACATCGCCCCGTGGCTCAACGATGTCTCGCTTCGCGAGCTCAGTGTCGCGGCGTTGCGTGCCTGGCAGACCGAGCGACTCAAGGCCGGCGTCGGCCCCGACACCATCCATAAGTGCCGGACGGTCCTCTCGAGCATCCTCCGCCACGCCGCCGAGAGCGAGGCCATCCCAGCGAATCCGCTGTCGCTCGTGCGCGCGCCGAAGCCGAAACAGCGGGATGCCGTCCAGCCCTTGCCACCGGCAGCGGTCGAGAAGGTCCGGGCGCTCATGCGCGATCCGCCGCCGCGCGTCGTGGCGGCCTCGGTGACCGGCCGGCGCGCGCGCAGGCGCTATGAGCTCGATCCTCCAGGCGAGCCCGCAACCTGGCAACGCGATGCCCTGATCGTCTCGATCCTCGCCTACTCCGGTCTTCGGCCTGGCGAGCTGCGAGCTCTGCGATGGGGCGACATCCGCGAGAACACCATCCTTGTCCAGCGAGCCGCCAACCCCGACGGTTCACCCAAAGCCACAAAGAACCAGCAGCGTCGCTCCGTCCGGCTCCTCTCACCCGTGGCCCAGGACCTGCGCGAATACCGCCTCGCCATCGGCCGCCCCGCGTCGGAAATGCTCCTGCTGCGTGATGGGCGTGACGAGCCGTGGGACAAGAACGCCTGGCAAACCTGGCGTGCTGACCGTTGGGTTCCGGCCTGTCGTGTGGCTGGCCTCACGCCGATCCCGAGGCCATACGACCTGCGGCACAGTTTCGCCTCGCTCCTCCTGGCGGAAGGACGCCAGCCAGTGTGGGTGGCGCGGCAGCTGGGCCACTCGCTAGCGGTCCTGCTCGAGACCTACGCGCACCTGATCGAGGAGTACGCAGACGTCGAGCGGATTGACGCCGAGGCTGAGATCGCCAGCGTCCGGCAGCATCAAATGTTCGCTCTCAGTTCGTTAAGCGACGCTGTCCAAGCTGCAGACGCAATCGCGGGCAAAAAGAAAACCCCGCCGTAGCAGGGCTTTATTAGCGATACCGCTACCGGGATTCGAACCCGGGTTTCCGCCGTGAGAGGGCGGCGTCCTAGTCCCCTAGACGATAGCGGCGGGAGGACTGCCGCTGGCTAGCGTAGCGTGCGCCGTTGGCCTCAGGTTCACACGATTGCCCGTTCTCGCGGGACCCTAGTTGATAGCTTCGCCGCGACGGGAGCCCAGTGTCAGAGTTCGAGCCGCTTGACCAACAGCGAACGCGCCGGACGTTCCTCCTAGAGGGAGCGAGCGTTGCTGCCGCGAGCACGCTCAGCGGCCGGCTGCTGGGCCATCGCGGGCCATTTCGGCGCGACTCGGTGGCGCGTGACATGGCCCGGGCCTCGCAGGCCGAAGCGCTGCGCGTGCTGGGGCGCTCCTCGATGCGGTTGCCCGACTCACTACCTAATCCGGCGCTGGCCGCCGGCACCGACACGATTCCGCAGATAGAGCACGTGGTGGTTCTGATGATGGAGAACCACTCCTACGACAACTTGTTCGGGATGCTGGGGCGCGGGCCGGGGCAGCGGCCCCGCGGGGACGGCTTTACGCTCGCCCGCGACGGCCTGCCGACGGCGACCAACCCGTACCCCAACGGCCAGCTTCAACGAGCGTTCCGGATGCCGACCACGTGCCAGCTCGCTGGCACTCCGAGCCAGGAGTGGGCGACCAGCCACAACGCCTACGACAACGGGCGTAACGACGGCTTCGTCCGCAGCACGGTCGGTCCCGACAGCTCTGAAATCGTCGGCCCGGTCGCGATGGGCTACTGGACCGGCGACGATCTGCCCCTCACCTACGCGCTCGCCAACACATTCCCGATCGGCGATCGCTGGTTCTGCAGCCTCCTCGGCCAGACCGACCCCAACCGCCGCTTTCTCATCGCCGCCACCGCTCAGGGGATGACGGACGACATCGGAAGCGGGCCCGGCAATGCCGCGGCCAACTCGACGCTTGGCGCCCCCGCCGCCAACGGAACCATCTTTGACCGGCTGACCCAGGCCGGGATCAGCTGGGCCGATTACACGACCAGCTACCCCACCGGAGCGACGATGGAGCTCTATCCAGCCAACGACACGGCGTACAAGGCGAACGCCCCGGACATCTCGCAATTCTTCTCAGACGCGCAGGCAGGAACCCTTCCCCAGTTCAGCCTCCTCGATCCCAACTACGACACCCAGTCCCAGGAGAACCCCCAGAACATCACCGTCGGTGAGGGCTTTCTCGGCACGGTCATCGACGCGCTGCGCAACTCGCCCCTGTGGTCAAAGACGCTCTTCATCCTCACCTACGACGAGCACGGCGGCTACTACGACCACGTCCCGCCGCCGGCTGCGCTCGCGCCTGACTCAATTGGTCCCGTCGTCAATCCTGGCGAGTCGACATATGACGGCTACAGCCGTTACGGCTTCCGCGTGCCGGCACTGCTCGCCGGGCCGTACGTGAAGCGCGACTACGTCAGCTCGGTCGTGTACGACCACACCTCGATCCTGGCCTTCCTCGAGCGCAAGTGGAATCTCGCGGCGATGACCCACCGAGACGCCAACGCAAACGATCTGACCGACTTCCTCGACCTTCAGGCTCTGAAGGCCGGACAGCCGACTTTCCCGGAGCTTCCGGCGCTCGCGCCCGCGGGCGACAACGCAGCTCGCTTGGCCTGCTCGAAGACGGGACCGGGCACGATCCCGCCGCCGGGGAGCGTCCTGCCGTCCCCGACTCAACACCTCGAGATTCGTTCGGCCAAGGTGAACCGGCACCATCGCGGCATCGTCGTCGAGCTGAAGACGAATCTTGGGTCGATCACCGGGATCGAGGTCGAGCTCGTCCACAAAGGCCGGGTGCGGACGCGCAAGCGGGTGGCCAAGGTCGGTACCCATGAGCATCGGGTGATCCTGCGCGTGCGCCGCGGCGTTCCGCCGGCGGGGCGCTACAGCGTGGTGGCCCGGCGAGCAGGAAAAGTGCTCGCTAGGCGGGCTCTCGTCGTGCGAGCGCCCCGAGAGCAGCGCGCAGTGAGCTAACGCTCGAAAGTCCCGGCTCTGAGCCTTGCCGTCCGGAGCAAATGCGAACATGTGTTCGATGCCATACGCATCCCTCCATGACCTTGCAGATGCTAACTTGATCCTCCCCCGCGGCAGTGGTGGAACGGTAGACACGCGGTCCTCAGGCGGCCGTGCCCTTTCGGGTGTGGAGGTTCGAATCCTCTCTGCCGCATTGTTCAAGAGGCTGTGAGATGCACAGCCAAGAGACCGTCTCACACGCGCTTGAACTGCATCGAGCCGGGCTGGGGGCTCGCCGAATTGCCAAGCGCCTGGACATCCCATTGGCCACGGTCAGGGATTGGTGCGGCGGGCGCGTGCCAAGGCATTCACTGCCGGACGATTCGACCGGGCTCATCAGGCCACTCTGCGATCGATGCGGTTCTTCCGTGCACGACTTCGTCAACCTGTCCCCCGCCTACGTCTACCTGCTGGGCCTGTACCTCGGGGACGGGTGCATCTCCTCTTGTCATCGCGGGGTGTTCAGGTTTCGAATCGCGCTCGACACGCGGTACCCGGGAATCATCCGATCAGCCGCAGCGGCGATCACGGAGATCCGAGGAGGCGTGTCGCACGTTCAACGGCAGCCTGGAAATTGGGTGGAAGTCTCCGGCTACTCAAAGTCGTGGCCGTGCCTATTCCCGCAGCACGCCCCGGGCAAGAAGCACGATCGACCCATCACCCTCACGGCCTGGCAACAAGAGCTTGTCGGGCGGTGGCCGGATCAGCTGATCCGTGGCTTGATTCAGTCAGACGGCTGTCGCTTCGTAAACACTGGTCGCGGCAACTGGACATGGCCGAGGTACAGCTTCACCCAGAAGTCAGACGACATTCGCGGGATCTTCTGTGACGCATGTGACCACATGGGTCTCCACTGGACACAGGCGGGCACACGCATCTACATCTCCCGCAAGGCCGACGTAGCGCGACTGGATCAGTTCATCGGCCCGAAGCGCTGACGCGCGCAGGCGGCCACCCCTACAACCACCCCTTCTCCTCGGCTACCCGCACCGCCTCGGCCCGGTTGCGGGCGTCGAGCTTGCGCATCACTGCGGACAGGTGGTTGCGCACGGTTCCGGGCGACAAATAGAGAGCGCTGGCGATGTCCGCCACGGTGGCGTGCTGCCGGGAAGCGGAGAGGACCTCGTGCTCGCGCTCGGTCAGCGGGCTCTCCCCCTCACTAAGCGCCGCGGCGGCCAGGCCGGGGTCGACCACCCGCTCGCCGGCTACCGCGCGTCGGATCGCGCGGGCCAGGTCCGAGGCGGGGGCATCCTTGAGCAGGAAGCCCGACGCGCCGCCCTCCATGGCCCGGCGCAGGTAACCCGGCCGGCCGAAGGTCGTGACTATGAGAACGCGGCACTCCGGGAGTTCCCGCCGGAGCTCAGCCGCCGCCTCGAGCCCCGTGGCGCCGGGCATCTCGATGTCGAGGAGGGCGACGTCGGGCTGGGCGTCACGCGCCGCCGAGAGCACCTCGTCGCCGCGCGGGACCTGGGCCACGACTTCGATGTCCGGCTCCAGGGAGAGCAGACTAGCCAGCGCCCCGCGCACCATGCCCTGATCCTCGGCGATGAGGACGCGGATCAAGTTCGCAAATCCCAGATCGCGCGAACTGTGGAGATTTTCGTCCACCCCTCGGAACAAAATCTCCACGCTTCGCCCAAGCGAACCCCGACCGCCAGACTCACGACGACCCACGCGGCACGGTCACGACCAGGCGATAGCCACCGCCGGGCATGACGCCCGCCTCGACCCTGCCCTTCAGGCCCTGAGCGCGCTCGGTCAGACCCTCCAGGCCGTGCCCACCGTTGCCGTTCACACTGGCCACCCCCATGCCATCGTCAACCACTTCAACGCCGGCGTCGGCAAGCCCGGAGGTGATCGTCACCGTGCAGTGCTTGGCGTGGCTGTGGCGGATCACGTTCGTCGCGCCCTCGCGCACCGCCCAGGCCAGGACGCCCTCCACGCCCGGGTCGAGAACGGTCGCCGGGCGGATCACCTCGGTCTCGATCCCGGCCGCCGAAAGCGCCACTCGGGCGCCCGCGAGTTCGCCGTCAAGGGTCGTCTGGCGGTAGCCGCTGACCGCGTCACGGACCTCGCTCAAAGCCCCCCGGGCCACCGTCTCCAGCTCGGCGATCTCTTCGGCTGCCTCTCGCGCCCGCTGGGGCAGGAGCTTTCCGGCCAGCTCGGCCTTGAGCGCGATCACCGACAGGCTGTGCCCGAGCAGGTCGTGCAGATCCCGCGCAAAACGCTCGCGTTCCTCGGCCACGGCCATTCGCGCCAGCTCGGCGCGGGCGCGGTTGAGCTCGTCGTTGCGGAGCCGCAGGTCACGCATGACGAGGATCAGCAGCCCGATGCCCGCCGAGCTCGCCACCCAACCGATCACCTGGCCGCCGTTGGCCCCGCCCACGGCGGACGTGATACCGGCCAGGGCGGCGCAGCCGATGACTCCGGCGATTCCCCAGCGTGTCGAGATCAGCCCGGCACAGGCGGCGCAATAGGTGAATAGGAAGCCCCAGCTGCCGGCGTCGCTCAGCGTCAGCGCGATGGCAATCGCGACCAGGAGCACGAACAGCGCATCAAGGACCCGGTCGGCCTGACGGTGGCGCCACATCACCACCAGCGCGATGTAGGCCGCCACGAAGGCCAGGGCCCCGGCGATGATCAAACCGCGGTGGAGGGTTGAGCCGTGCTTACCGAAAGCGTTGGCCGCCGGGAAGATGATGAAGGCGAGCCAGACGAACGCGCCCGTCATCTTTGACAAGCCATGCGGGCGCTGGTCGAACCAGAGTCCGCGCAGCCCTTCCTTGCTGCAGCCCTCCTCCGCTACGGCCCGGTCCTCGGTCATCGGACCTCGCCCTGCGGCCGCCTGAGCGCCCGGAGCATCAGGTACACCCCGGCGGCGGTCCAGATGGCCAGCGCGCGGATATCGGTGCCGTTGAAGCCGGCGCCCCCGGTGTGGGGATTGAAGGCGTACTGGAGCCCGTCGGCCAGCGGCCGGATCGGAAACGCCTTGGCGATGTCGGCCAGCGCCGTCGGGATCCCGTTGACCGGGAACCAGACGGCCGAGATGAAGGTCAGCGGGAGGATGGTCAGGTTCACGATCACGGGCGCCACCTCAGCGTTGGAGATGAACCGGGTGATCCCGATCCCCAGCGTCGTGAAGGCCGCCGTGCCGAGGACCAGGATCGCGATCAGGCCAGGCAGCGTGGAGAGGCGAACGTGCACGCCGTAGAAGATCGAACCCACGGCGAGCATGACCACGGTGATCGCGGCCACGATGAGCACCGTGGATCCAATGCGAGCCGCGATGTAGGCCCAGCGCGGCAGCGGCGTCCCTTGCATCCGCTTGAGGATGCCCTGGTCGCGCAGGACGGCGGTCCCGATGGCCATGTTCACGTAGGTCGTCCCGATGATCCCGTAGGCCAGGATCCCCGGCACGAAGAAATCGTCGTAGGGAATCCCGCCCAGATTGTGCAGGCGCACGCCCTGGTTCAGGGTGGCGAAGATGATCAGGAACATCAGCGGGAAGACGAACGTGAAGATGCCACGACCCCGGTTACGCCAGTACGAGCGCTGCTCGTAACGGATTTGCGAGACCACGAGCCCGAGGTCGCGCCGCAGAGATGGGGTCAGGACGGCGTTCATGCCGACACCTCCTGGTTCACGTGCCCCTCGTCTGAGGAGCTGGTTTCAGTTGTCCCGGCTGAGGCGGCGGTGAGCTCCAGGTAGATGTCCTCGAGCGTCGGCTGGTTGACCGAGAAGTGGCCCAGCTCGACGTCGTGCTCCACCGCCCAGGTCGTGATCCGCTGCGTGGCCACCACCGGCTCACGGGTCATCACGGCGACGGACTCGCCGGCGATCGAACGCTCGCCGGGGACGTCGGGAAGGTCTCCCAGCGACCACCGGCTCGGGAGCCGGAAGCGGATCTCCGCCGGCCGCGAATCGCGACCCCCCAGCTCGTCCGGCGTGCCGCTGGCAATGATCTGGCCCGCGTTCATGACCGCGACACGGTTGGCCAGCGACTGGGCCTCGTCCATGTAGTGGGTGGTCAGGAAGATCGTCTTGCCCAGGTCGCACAGCGAACGAATCACCGACCAGGCACCGCGACGGGCGGCGGGATCGAAACCGGTCGTCGGCTCGTCCAGGAAGACCAGCTCCGGATCGCCAACCAGGGCGAGGGCCAGGTCGAGGCGGCGGAGCTGGCCGCCAGAGAGCTGCTTGGCCCGCGTGTCACGCTTCTCGCCCAGGTCGACGAGCTCGATCAGCTCGTCCACCGAGCGGCGCCGGGTGTAGTACCGGCCGTACATCTCGATCAGCTCGGCCACGGTGAGGTCGCCCTGAACCCCACACTGCTGGAGCACGATGCCGACACGCTCGCGGAGCGCTCGCTCGCTGCGCGCTGGATCCATGCCCAGCACACGAGCCTCGCCGTCGCTGCGGATCCGGTAGCCCTCGAGGATCTCAACCACGCTTGTCTTGCCGGCCCCGTTTGGTCCGAGCAGACAGAAGACCTCACCGCGGGCGACCTCGAAGCTGACGCCTCGGACCGCCTCCACGGTCCCATAGGTCTTGTGCAGGTCCCGAACCTCGATGGCCAGCTCAAGAGAAGAATTCATGCTCAGGAGCCTAGGCGCGGGGACGGCGCCGCGTAAGTGTCGCGCGGCCGAAACCAGCCATGACATTCGTCATGGCTCAGCGGCCGTGAGTGGGAGCGGCTCCCTACACGTTCCAGCGCCTCAGTACCTCGGTCGTGCGCTCGAAGCCGAGGGTGCCGGTGGCCCCGGCGTCGAGGGCGAAGCGCGCCCCCTCCGCCACCTCCATGTCCAGCCAGCGGGCCGTGAGGACCCGCAGGATGTGACCGTGGGCGAAGGCCAGGGCGTCGCCGCCGGCGCCACGCAGGCGCTCCAGGACTCGGTCGGCTCGCGCCCCCACCTGGGCCGGTTGCTCGCCGCCCGGGCAGCCGTCACGCCACAGGCTCCAATCCGGGTTGGTCTCCCAGATCTCGGGCGTCGTCAACCCCTCGTAATCGCCGTAGTCCCACTCATGGAGATCTTCCGTCAACTCAGCCGCGTCAGCGAAGCCGGCGAGCTCACAGGTCTCCCGAGCTCGCCGCAGGGGGCTACAGAGCACCAGCGCAAAGGTCCGCTCCGCCAGTTGCGGCGCCAGCGCCTGGGCTCGTTCGCGCCCCTGCTCGGTGAGGGGCAGATCGGTGCGGCTGGTATGCCGGCCGCTGGCGCTCCACTCGGTCTCCCCGTGGCGCACCACCACGATCTCGCTCATGTTGCCGTCATCAGGAAACCTCGGTGGCCGAGCGCTCGGCCGTGTGCTCGACCTCGTGCTGAGCCAGCAGCGCCGCCCCCAGCACTCCGGCTCGGATCCCATGGCGGGCGAGGCGAATGTTGGCGTGATCGGCGAGGCCGGGATGGGCGTAGGCGCGCGCGACCTCAGCAGCAGGACCGAGCAGAAGCTCGCCCGCCAGCGCGGCGCCTCCCCCGAGCACGACCTCGTCGGGATCAAAGGTGTTGATCGCGTTGGCAACGCCGATCCCGACCCGCTCGGCCCAGGCTCGTACGGTGTGCCGTGCGGCCTCATCGCCGGCCTTGGCGGCCGCCACAGCGTCTCCGCCCGTCGGCGTCTTACCCTCGGCCGCAAGCCGACCCAGCGTCGACTCGGGATAGAGCCGGGCCGTCTCGTTGGCAAAGCGGTCAAGGGCGAGCCCGGCACCGACCGCTTCCAGCGATCCCGCCTGGGGGAACTCGCCGGCTGGGGGCACGTCCTCCTCGCCCTGGAGCCCGAGCCCGATGATCGTGTGCCCTAGCTCGCCGGCCCCGCCGGTCGAGCCCCGGTAGATCCGGCCCCCGAGCACGAGCCCCCCGCCCACTCCCGTGCCCACCGTCAGCATCACCAGGTTGCGCGCTACCAGCCGGAGGTTCTCGTCGTGGGCTTCGGCCAGCGCCGCCACGGTAGCGTCGTTGTCGACGAACACGGGCACGCCCAGCCGCTCCCCCAGCACCCGACGCAGAGGCACATCGGCCAAGGGCACGTTGACCGACGATACGGCTCGCCCGCTCTCAAACTCCACCACCGACGGGATCCCGACCCCGACGGCGTCGAGCCGGCCCGGGGTCGCCTCGGTGACCAGGTCGGCGAGCTGGCTGACCACCGCCTGGCTGTTCGAGAGGTCAGTCGGCCAGACCACTGACTCCCCCAGCTCGCCCTCGGCCAGCGACGCGGCCGCGACCTTGGTTCCCCCCAGGTCGACCCCGACGAAGGAGCCTCTCATAGCCGGCTGGCCGCCGCCGGATCGAGTAGGACCTTGAGCTCGTTGGCCAGCGGCACGAGCATCGACGCCGGAACGTGCGGATCGGGGGTGGTGCCCGGCCCGAAGGCGGCCGCCACCGCCGCCGCCTTGGACTCGCCGGTGACGAGAAAGACGATCTCCTTCGCGGCGGCGAGCGCCGAGAAGGTGAGCGAGATCCGGGGGACAAACGGTTCGAGCCCCGCCTCCTCGACCCCGAGGACCAGGTGGGCTCGTTCCCCCAGCGAGGGCTGATCGGGAAACAGCGACGCACAGTGGCCGTCGGGACCGAGGCCCAGGAGCACGAGGTCGAACTCGGGTTCGCCTGCCTCCTGCAGCTCACGCTCATAGGCATCGGCTCCCTTTTCGGGACCGAGCTCGCCGTGCATCCGCAGCACCGTGGGCGCCGTGACGTCGGCCAGCGGATCAAGCAGCGACTGCTTGACGAGCCGGAAGTTCGACAGGTCATCGTGGGGCGCCACGCAGCGCTCGTCGCTGAACCACACAGTGGTCGAGCCCAGATCGCCGCCCACGTCGCGAACCGCCCGGGCGAGCTCTTCATAGGCCGCCTTCGGCGTACTCCCTCCGGTGAGGACGACATCGCCGCCGTGGAGCATCGCGCTCAACAGCATCGCCGAGCAGGCGCGCGCCGGGTCGTCAAGAACCTCGAGCGTAAGACTCACCGCTCCCTCGCCCCCGAGAGCTCCAGTGCCGCCTCGAGGGCCGGACCGTAGGTGGGATCACGCAGGAGCGCCTGCCGCACTCCCTCGCCCAGGATGAGCCCCTCGCCGCGGGAGGCGCCGAGCTCCCGCCAGCAGCGTTCCTCGCCCTGAGCGTCGCGCTGGACGGCGGTCAGTCCACCGCGTCCGCGGTCGAGCGCGACCGAGCATCCCCCGTCCCATCCCACGGTTACCCCCGCCAGGCCAGGCGGCTCCTGGTCCTGGGGGGCGAGGGTGATCTCGATCTCACGGTCGCCGTCACCGTCGCCCGCGCGGGCGCTCCCTCGCCACTCGCCGCCGTTGCGGCCCAGCGGCCCCACCTCCCAGTCGAGGCGGGTCGCGAGCCATCCCGCCAGGAGGGCGGCGCTGGCGCGCGAGCTGGGCTGGTGGCGCACGCGCAGGTCGGTCAGCTGGCTCAGTGCGGCACGCCGCGCCGGCACGTCGAAGGTCGCAGCCAGTCGCTCTCGCCACGGAGTCGTGCGCAGCCAGGCCAGATCGACCACATAGGCAGCGCGACGGAGCTCCTCCGCGTGCGGAAGACCGCCGGATGACTCGTCGTCGTCGGAGTCGAGCAGGATCACATCGATCATCGAGAGCAATGCCACGACGGCTTCATCGTGGCCATGGGGTGACCAGAGCATTGTCGGTAGCTCCCCGACCAGAATCGGGTCGACGATCGTGCCGAGCTGCTTCAGGTGCGAGGGGCCAAGGTCAAGAACGACGCGCTCCCGCACGGGGTGCACACCGCCCCCTCCGCCCTCCTCGTACTCGATCGTGGCCACTGCGTCGAGGGTCGTTCGGCCTTCCTCCACGGTGCAGAGGATGGTTCGAGACGCGTGGTAGCGCCCGACGTTGCGCAGGCGCTCTGAAATCTCATCCTTCCATTCGCGGTCGACGACCACGATCAGGTTGAGGACGCGGGCGGGAGCGACGGCCCGGTCGGCGGCGTGGCGCTCCCGCAGGAGCTCCCGCAGCGCCGCGTCGATGGCATCCGGATCGGTGTCCTGCGCCGACCAGACGTCCTCGCTCACCGGCTCCTCCGAACCGGTGGAGACGAGCTCACAGCCTTCCCCACGTACGCCCCTCTTCCAGCAGCTGGTTGGCCTCCTCCGGTCCGGCTGACCCGGCCGGGTACTGCGGGACGGGCGAGCTCGTGTCCTCCTGCCAGCCCGTCAGGATGGGATCGACGATCGCCCACAGAGCCTCGATCTCGTCGTTGCGGGTGAACAGCGTGGCATCACCGCGCATCGCGTCAAGAATCAGGCGCTCATAGGCCTCAGGCGACTCGGACAGGAACGCCGTGCCGTAGCGGAACTCCATGTGCACCGGGCGGATCCTCATCCGCGGGCCGGGAATCTTGGCCCCGACCGAGACCGAGACGCCTTCGTCGGGCTGCACCGTGAGGGTGATCTGGTTCTGCTGCACGCCGACCGATCCCGTGGACTTGAAGGCGACGTGCGGAACCGGCTTGAGCGTCACCACGATCTCGGTCAGGCGGCGGGCCAGGCGCTTGCCCGTGCGCAGGTAGAACGGGACTCCCGCCCAGCGCCAGTTCGAAACATGCAGGCGCAGCGCCGCGTAGGTCTCTGTCCGGGAGTCCTTGGGCACTCCCTCCTCCTCCAGGTAGCCCGGCACCTCCTTGCCGCCGACGGTTCCAGGGCCGTACTGCGCCCGCACCGCCATCGACCCGACCTGGTCGGGGCTCGGCGGGACGATCGCCTCCAGCACCTTCGCCTTCTCATCACGCACCCGGTCGGCGTCGAACGAACTCGGGGGCTCCATCGCCAGCAGGGACAACAGCTGGAGCATGTGGTTCTGGACCAGGTCGCGCAGCGCGCCGGCGTGGTCGTAGTACTCGGCGCGGCCCCCGATTCCGATGTCCTCGGCGGCCGTGATCTGGACGTTGTCGATGAAGTTGCGGTTCCACACCGGCTCAAACAGCGTGTTGGCGAAGCGGAAGGCCATCAGGTTCTGGACCGTCTCCTTGCCCAGGTAGTGGTCGATCCGGAAGATCTGGGGCTCCTCGAACACGCTCAGGAGCTGAGCATTGAGCTCTCGAGCGGAAGCCAGGTCGTAGCCGAACGGCTTCTCGATCACAAGCCGCGTCTCGCACTTGTCGCAGTGGTCGAGCTCCGCCGACCCCAGGCGCTCGGCGATCACCGGGAAGAACTGGGGCGCCGTCGACATGTAGAAGACGCGGTTCAGCGGATACCCGGCGCGGTCCTCGAACTCGCCGATCGCCTGCTTGATGGTCTCGTACACCTGCTCGTCGTCGAAGCTCCCGGGGATGTAACGGAGGTCTCCGAGGAGACCGTCGAGCACGTCTTTGTCGGGCGGGCGGCGGGAGAAGCGCGTGATCGACTCTCGGGCCTGCTCCCGGAATTCCTCATCGGAGTGCTCGCTGCGGGCGATCCCGATCAGCTCGAAACGTTCCGGAAGCGACCCTTCGTGAGCCAGGTTGTAGAGCGCGGGCAACAGCTTGCGGTGCGCCAGATCTCCCGTGGCGCCGAAGATGACAAGCGTAGTGGGATGAACAGGAAGGCGCTCGAGCCCTTCGACCAGCGGGTTCTCCCCGCTCAGGTCTTCTGCAACCGCGGTGCTCATCGCGCCGGGTTAGCTCTCCCTCGAGGTCACGGCGCGTCGGTCGTCTTGGGCTGGCCCGTGATCACCGCGGTCCGCTCCTCGTCGATCCCGGCCAGAAGGCGGTTCATCGCGTCCTCGAACTGCTTGACCCCGTCGACGAGCAGCTCGTCGGTCACCTGCTGCATGTCGATTCCGGCCTCGGCGAGAGCCTCCAGTTGCTCGGTCGGATCCTCTTCGGCGGTTGGTCCGCTGACCTTGCCGTGATCTCCGAACGCCATCAGCGTGTCCAGCGGCATTGTGTTCACGGTGTGAGCGCCGACGAGCTCCTCGACGTACTTGACGTCTGAGTAGTTGGGGTTCTTGGTCCCGGTGGAGGCCCAAAGCGGGCGCTGCACATGGGCGCCGCTGTGGTGCAGGCCCTCCCAGCGGGGGCCATCGAAGATCTCCTTGAAGCGGCGATAGGCGGCGCGGGCGTTGGCCACCGCGGCGGTGCCGGCGAGGTCCATGCGATCCAATGCCTCCAGCTTCTTGTCCACGTTGGTGTCGACGCGGGACACGAAGAAGGACGCCACGGAGTGGACGTCCAGGGGCAGGCCCTCGGTTTGCCGCCGCTCCAGCCCGCGCAGGTAGGCGTCGGCCACGCGCTCGTAGGCCTCGACGGCGAAGAGCAGCGTGACGTTGACGTTGATCCCCTCATAGATCGCCTGCTCGATCGCCGGCACGCCCTCGGGTGTGCCGGGAATCTTGATCATCAGGTTGGGCCGCTTGACCGCCTTCCAGTAGACCCGGGCCATGTCCAGGGTTCGCTCGGTGTCGTGGGCGATCTCTGGCGCTACCTCGAGCGAGACGAAGCCGTCGTTGCCGTGCGCTTCGCGGTGGACGTCGGCCAGAACGTCGCAGGCCATCTGGACGTCGCGCTGGGCGATCCGGTCGTAGATCTCCTGCGCCTCGAGGTCCTGGCGTGCCAGCTCCTCGAGTTGATCGTCATAGTCGTCTGAGCCCAGGATCGCCTTTTCGAAGATCGATGGGTTGGCGGTTACCCCGCGCAGACTCTCTTCTTCGACCAGCCGCTGGAGCTCGCCGCCGGTGATCAGGGTGCGACGGATCTGGTCCAACCACACGCTCGTTCCGGCCTGTGTCAGCTTGACCAGCCGCTCGTTGACTCGGGTCGCTGCAGTGCTCATCGTCCGATCAGCTCCCTTCCCACTTCGGCCGCGCGCTGCGCGGTGATACCGAAGTGCTCGTATACGTCTTTGTACGGCCCCGACTCGCCGAAGGTCTCCATCCCTATGAAGGCGCCCTCCTCGCCGATCCACTTGTCCCATCCCAACGGGCTCGCCGCCTCGACGGCCACGCGGGCTCGACAGGCGGCGGGCAGGACCTGCTCGCGGTAGGACTCGTCGGTGTTGGTGAAGGTGTCCATGCAGGGCATCGACACAACACGGACCCGCACACCGTCCAGCAGATCGGCTGCCTCGAGGCATAGGGAGACCTCGGAGCCGGTTCCAATCAAAATCAGCTCCGGCTCGCCACCCTCGGCGTCGCGCAGGACATAGGCGCCCCGCTCAATCGCATCGTCGGGGATCCACTCCGGATCGAGGATCGGAAGCGGCTGCCGCGACAGGGCGAACGCCGTGGGGTTGTCCGGCGAGGCCAGGGCGAAGCGCCACGCCAAGGCGGTCTCGTTGGCATCGGCGGGCCGGATCATGTTGAGCCGCGGCATGGCCCGCATCCCGGCCAGCTGCTCGATCGGCTGGTGGGTGGGCCCGTCCTCACCGAGGCCGATCGAATCGTGGGTGTACACCCAGATCGACGGCAGCTTCATCAGGGCAGAGAGCCGGACCGCGCCGCGCATGTAGTCAGAGAAGTTGAAGAATGTGCCGCCGTAGGCGCGGAAACCGTGCAAGCCGAGTCCGTTGGTGATCGCCCCCATCCCGTGCTCACGCACGCCGAAGCGGATATTGCGACCGTCGTAGTGGCCGCGCTCGACGTCACCCGCTCCCTCGATGTCGGTGTTGTTCGACGTGGCCAGGTCGGCCGAACCGCCGACCAGGTAGGGAATCGCCTTGGCCGCCCACTGGATCGTCTTGCCCGAGGCGGCGCGGGTGGCGATCGGCTTTTCATCCGGTGAGAAGCGCGGCAGGTCACGCTCCCATCCTTCGGGCAGTTCGCCGGCGTCGATCAGCTGGAGCAGCTTGGCCTCCTCAGGGAAGGCGTCGCGGTAGGCGGAGAAGCGCTCTTCCCAGTCGGCCTGGAGCTCGCGGCCGCGCTCACACGCGCGCCGGCAATGCTCAAGCGCCTCTTCTGGCACGTAGAAGTGCTTGTCCGGATCCCAGCCGTAGGCCTCCTTGACCAGTCGCACCTCGTCCTCGCCGAGGGGCGACCCGTGAGCGGCGGAGGTGTCCTGCTTGTGCGGGCTCCCGTAGCCGATGTGGGATCGGAGAATGATCAGCGAGGGCTTGTCCTCGACCGCCATGGCCGCGCGCGTGGCCTCCTCGATCCGCTCCAGCGAGAGGTCCTCGCCGATGTCCTGGACGTGCCATTGGTAGGCCTGGTAGCGCATGGCCACGTCCTCGGAGAACGACTGCGAGGTGGGACCCGCCAGCTGAACCTTGTTGTTGTCGTAGAAGGCGACGAGCCGGCCCAGACCGAGGTGGCCGGCCAGCGACGATGCCTCAGAGGCCACGCCTTCCTGGATGTCGCCGTCGGAGGCGATCGTGAAGGTGAAGTGGTCGATGATCTCGTGGCCATCGCGGTTGAAGCGAGCGGCGAGCATGCGCTCGGCCAGCGCCACGCCGACTGACATCGAGATGCCCTGGCCCAGCGGACCCGTCGTGGCCTCGATCCCAGGGCTGTACTTGCGCTCGGGATGACCGGCAGTCGGCCACCCGACCTGGCGGAAGTGCTTGATGTCCTCGAGGGTCATCGGGTAGCCGGTCAAATAGAGGACCGAATAGAGGAGCATCGACGCGTGGCCTGCCGAAAGCAAAAAGCGGTCGCGGTTGAACCAATCGGCGTCGGAGGGGTTGTGGCGCATCACGCGCGTGTAGAGCACATAGGCCAGGGGGGCCAGGGCCATCGGCGTTCCCGGGTGCCCGGAGTCCGCCTTCTGTACGGCGTCCATCGCCAGCGTCCGGATGGTGTCGACGCACAGGCGGTCCAGCTCGGTGGTGGATTCGGTGGTGGTCATCGCGTGGAGCTAGAGGGCGGACGGGGCAATACGTCCAGCATAGTCAGATCGCGGTGCCGCCAAACGGCCTGTTCACACAAAGATTCCTAGCCGAACAGGATCCCAAAGGACTCGTACTCGGCCACCGGGACGTGGCGGACCTCGGCCACCGCTTCCGCCAGCGGGACGAGTTCGATCGCCGTCGAGCGCAGGGCGGCCATCGTCCCCCATCGGCCCTCGTGGGCGGCGTCGATCGCCGCCAAGCCGAGCCGCGTGGCCAGCACCCGGTCAAACGCCGTCGGCGTCCCGCCCCGCTGGACGTGGCCGAGGACGGTGGCACGGGTCTCGTAACCAGTCCGGTCCTCGATCTCCCGCTCCAGCGCGTAGCCGATGCCGCCCAGGCGCGGGTGCCCGAACTCGTCGAACGAGTTCTCCCGTGAAACCTCGATCGTCCCCTCCTTGGGCGCTGCCCCTTCCGCCGCTACGACGATCGAGAAGTACCGGCCGCGCTCGTGGCGCCGGCGGATCAGCCGGCACACCTCGTCGATGTCGAACGGGATCTCCGGAATCAGGATCACGTCCGCGCCACCGGCCACTCCGGAGTGGAGGGCGATCCATCCGGCGGTGCGCCCCATGACCTCGACGACGAGGATGCGGTTGTGGCTCTCCGCCGTCGTGTGCAGGCGGTCGATCGCGTCGGTGGCGATCTGCAGCGCGGTGTCGAAACCGAACGTGACGTCGGTCCCGCCGAGGTCGTTGTCGATCGTCTTGGGCACTCCGACCACGTTCACGCCCTCGGCCTGGAGGCGGTTGGCCACGCCGAGCGTGTCCTCGCCGCCGATCGGGATTAGCCCGTCGAGCTCATGGGCAGCGAGCGTCTGCCGGACGCGCTCGACCCCATCCTCCCGAGCGAAGGGATTGGTGCGAGAGCTCCTGAGGATCGTGCCGCCGCGCGGGAGGATCCCGCGCGTCGACTCGATCGTGAGCTCCTCGAAGGTGTCATCCAGGACGCCCCGCCAGCCGTCACGAAAGCCGATCACCTGGTCGTCATAGGCGTCGATTGCCTTGCGCACCACGGCGCGGATGACCGCGTTGAGTCCGGGGCAGTCGCCCCCGCCGGTGAGCACGCCGATGCGCATGTCGGCGAATCCTATGCCCGGGAAATGACAGGCTGGTTGTAGGGTTGTGGCGAGGTGAGGCGGCTTCCGAGAAACCGATGGATCTGGACCTCGGCCGCAGCCGGCGCCGGCGCGCTCACCGCCGGAGTCCTTCTCCAGCAGCGCTTGCGCCGCCAGATCGCCGACGATCCTGAGCGGGCCGTGCTCGCCGAGCCCCCACGGGGCGAGGTTCGGTCGATCGTCTCCGCCGACGGGACGGTTCTGCACGCCGAGAGCTTCGGGCCCGAGGGTGGCCTACCGATCGTACTGGCTCACGGATGGACCGAGAGCTTGCAGTACTGGATCTACCAGATTCGCGATCTGTCGCAGCGCGGCTTCCGCGTGACGGCGTATGACCTGCGCGGCCATGGGGACAGCCAGCGCGCCGAGGACTACTCGATCGAGCGCTTCGGCGAGGACCTCGAGGCCGTGCTCACCGATGTGGTGCCGGCCGACCGGCGGGCCGTGGTGGCCGGACATTCGCTCGGCGCCATGTCGATCGCCGCCTGGGCCGAGCACCACGATGTGGAGCGAGCAGTCGGGGCGGCCGCGCTGATCAATACCGGCGTGGGCGATCTGATCGCCGAGCAGCTGCTCGTGCCGGTGCCGGCGGTGGCCCAGGCGATCAACCGGGCCGTCGCTGTGCACGGCTTCCTCGGTAGCCGCGCCCCTCTGCCCCGCTTCTCGACGCCACTCAGCGTCGGCGCCATCCGCTACATCGCCTTCGGACCGGCGGCCACGGCCGCCCAGGTGGCGTTCTTCGAGCGCATGCTGATCGCGTGCCCACCAGACGTGCGGGCCGACGTCGGGATCGCGCTCTCCGAGCTCGAGTTGCACCACGCCCTCCCCCGCCTGACCGTGCCGACAATCGTGATCGTCGGTGACAAGGACCGGCTCACACCCCCCGGCCATGGACGCCGGATCGCCGAGGAGCTCCCGGACCTCGTACGACTCACCGTGCTGCCGGACACCGGCCATATGGCCCCGCTCGAGCGCCACGACGCCGTGAGCGCCGCCCTGCTGGAGCTCGCCGAGACGATCGACGAGCGCGCTGGCGTCGCTGCCGCCTGAAGGGCCCGCTACCTTTCGAAATAGTGAGTTCGCTCCGTCACATCGGGGGTACGGTGTGCCACGTCCTGCGCGAGGACCCGGAACTGGCCGAGGTCATCCCGGCAACCCGACGCCAAGAGGCTGTCGACGCCTGCACGGCCGACGAGATCCGCCTGCCGGTAGGCGACGGCGTGTCCGAGGCCTCGCCCCTGGCCGGCGGCCTCGGGATCCTCGTCCTGCGCGGCCTGCTCGTGCGTCGGGTCGGGATCGACGGGCGCTTCGGCGCCGAGCTCCTGGGCGAGGGAGATCTGCTGCGGCCCTGGCAGTGGGAATCGGACTCCGCCACGCTCCCGCTGGAGATGGGGTGGGCGATCGTCGAGCCCGTACGCCTCGCGCTGCTCGATGAGAACTTCGTCCGGCGCTGCGTGGGGACCTATCCGGAGCTGGCGTCGGCCCTCGTGGGACGGGCCATGCAGCGCTCCAGAGGGCTCGCCGTCAACATGGCCATCGTCCATCAGGCCCGGGTGGACAGCCGGCTCCATATGCTCCTCTGGCACCTCGCGGGCCGCTGGGGGCGGGTGCGCACCGAAGGCACGGTCGTTCCCTTCCGGCTCACGCACAGCCTGCTCGCCGACCTGGTGGCCGCCCGCCGCCCGACCGTGACGAGCGCCCTCTCCGACCTCACGCGGAGGGGGCTGCTCCGCTCCGCGGGCGGCGAGTGGGTCCTGTTCGGTGAGCCGCCGCGCGAGCTGCTCGACCTCGACGCCGGTGCCGAGACGGGCGCGCGCCATAGGCTCCCGCCTCTGGCCTCGAGCTCCTGAGCCCTCCCTGCACCTAGACCCTTACATCATCCTCGGCAGCGCGGTTGTGGGCCTGCTCGTCGGCATGACCGGCGCCGGGGGCGGTGCGCTCATGACGCCGATGCTCATCCTGCTCTTCGGCGTCAACCCGGCCAGCGCCATCTCCAGCGACCTGGTGGCCGCTGTTGTGATGCGACCGTTCGGGGCCCTCGTCCACCTGAGGGCGCGCACGGTCAACTTGAAGCTGGTCCGGTGGATGGTTTTGGGCTCCGTCCCAGCCGCCTTTCTCGGCGCGTATCTGCTGCACACCCTGGGTGACACCAAGTCGGCTCAGACGCACATCGAGATCGCGCTCGGCGTGGCGCTCATCATCGGCGCCTCGGCGATGGCGCTCCGCTTGGCGCTCGACCTGCGCGCCGGGATCAACCGGCGGACCGCCTCGGTCCAGGGACTTGGGGTGCGTCCGCTCGCCACAGTCGCGATCGGGATCGTCGGCGGGTTGATCGTGGGCATGACCTCGGTGGGCTCGGGCTCGCTCATGATCGTGCTGCTCCTGTTCCTCTACCCCACGATCGGCGCCAACCAGCTCGTCGGAACTGATCTCACCCAGGCCGTGCCGCTCACCCTGGCCGCCGCCGTGGGGGCGCTCATCTTTGGCCACGTTGTCTTCGGCGTCACGGCATCGCTCATCATCGGCAGCGTTCCCGCGGTCCTCGTCGGCTCGGCGGTGTCCTCGACCGTCCCCGACCGCTACATCCGGCCGGTGATTGCCTTCGTGATCTTCGCCTCCGGCCTCAAGTACGTCGGCGTGGCGACGACGACGTTGGGGTGGGTGCTCTGCGGGCTGCTGCTCCTGGCCGCCTCAGGGTGGCTGCTCCGGACCCAGCCCTGGCGATCGAAACCCGCCGCGCTTCCTCCCGCCGCGACCGCGCCTCCGGAGCAGACGCCAACGAGCTGACCACCGACGTGGCGACCGGCTAGCCGCCGCCCCCGTTGCCGCCACCCCCGGGCTTCTTGGCCTGACCAGGGGGCTGGCCACCGTGGCCGGGCGGGCCACCCGCCGGGCCGGTTTGCGTCGGCTTGGGGGGCTTCGGCTTGGGTGCCTTCGGCTTGGGCGCCGGGGGCGTGGTGGCGGCCGTGGGCGTGGTGGCGGCCGTGGGCGTGGACGTCGTCGCCCGGTGGATCGAGGTGGTGTCCTGGTGGGTCGTGGTCGGCGTCGAGCTCGCGCCGCCCGTCTGCTTGCTCGAGGTTCCGAGGCCCGCGAGCAGCACCACCGCGACCAGGGTGATCAGGCCGGTGACGATGGCCATCACGACCGCCCGGCGCCGGTGATCGGCCAGAACCGGCCGGCGGGGCCGCTCGGGCACGCCGGCGGCGAGCGGAGCGGTCGCGGCGGTCATCGGCGTGGTCGCTGCCGCCGCCGGCGGCGCGGCCGGCGGTAGTCCGATCTCGCCTGCCTCCGGGAGACTGGCCAGCCGCTCCCGGACCTCGGCTGCCGACCCCGGCCGCTCCTCCGGCGACTTGGCGAGCATCTCAAGCACCAGAGCGTCGAGCGCCGGCGAGATCCCGCCCCGGGACGCGCTCGGCGGGCGAGGCTCGGCGTTTATCTGCTGGTGCAGGATCGCGGCCGAGAGCTCGCCGCTGAAGGGCGGTGCCCCCGTCAGCATCGCGTGGAGAAGACACCCGAGGGAGTAGATGTCCGCGCGCTCATCCCCGGGCTGCCCCAGCGCCCGCTCCGGCGCCATGTAGGCCGCGGTGCCCACGACCGATGCGACCTGGGTGATCGTCGTGCCGTCAAGCCGGCGGGCGATGCCGAAGTCGAGCACCTTCACCACCCCTGTCTCGGTGAGCATCACGTTGGCGGGCTTGATGTCCCGATGCAGGATCCCCGCGGCGTGGGCGGCGGCCAGCGCCTCGGCCACGCGCGCGGCGATGCCCAGCGCCTCCGGGATCTCGAACCGCCGACCTTCCCTGAGCATTTCCTCGAGGCTCCGGCCGTCGATGTACTCCATGACGATGTAGTGGCCGCCGTCATCGACACCGGCGTCGTAGACCGTGACCACCGAGGAGTTGGCGAGCGCCGCCGCGGCCCGGGCCTCACGCTCGAACCGGACCGAGTAGGTGGGATCCTGCTCGGCCAGGGTCGGGAGCAGCACCTTCACCGCCACCGTCCGTCCCAGGGTCTCGTCGGAGGCGCGGTAGACGGTGCTCATCCCCCCGCGTCCGATCACCTCCTCGAGTCGGTAGCGACCCGCCAGCAAGCTTCCGGTGGCCGGCACGTTCAGGTCCTCGCCGCCTCACGCTCGAGGTCGAGTTCCGTCCGCACCCCCAGGTCGTTGAGCGCCTGGTTGGCGTCCTCCAGGCTCTCCGCGCCGTCGACCGCGCGGGCCAGCCGTCCCACGCTGGCGAGCGTCGCCTCCACGTCGAGGTAGAACGTCACGGCCGCGACCGAGCTCAACTCCACCGTCCGGGCGCCTCCCCGGATGCTCACCTTCCCGGATTGGCCGCGGAAGGCGTGCACCGCCTGCGCGCTGGCCTCGGTGGTCACGAAGCGAATCGCCTCCTCGAGCCGGTCCGCCACGGGCCGAGTCAGGCCTCGGGCACCCGCCAGCCCTCCGGCCGCGGCGACGTCCGCGAGACGTGCCAGTACCTCGCTCGGCGTGAGCTCGGCGTCACACCCGATCCCGAACAGCCCGGCGAGCACGTCGTGGCCCATCCGCCCCAGTCGGGCCGCCGCCGCGAGCATCAGCGAATCGCAGAGGGGGCTCCGCAGTCCCGGCTCATCGCCCTGGGCCAGCACATCGCCGCCGACGTCCACAAACACGATCAGGTCGCAGGCGAGCTTCTCCACCGACTCGGAGAGCGCCACGGCCACAGCCGCGGGACCACGGCTCACATCCACGAGGAGGGTCGCCTGGCCGAGGAACTCCGCCATGCGAGATTCCGCGAAGTAGACCTCGCGCCCGCGCACCCGCGTCGAGGGCCCCGCCAAGAGAACCCCGGGCGCCAGCTCCTCCGCCCCCTCGATCTCGTCCACCCGCCGGGGCCCGGGCTCGGGGTCGATGGGGCGCCGCTCCCACGCCAGGCCTCCCAGCGTGGGCGCGGCTCCGTCGTAGACGCGCGCGTGTTCCGCCGTGGCCAGCGCTCCCACCACGTCGCCGCCCCCGCCCATCCCCAGGACGAGCGGGCGCCGCGCCCTGCGCAGGGCTGACTCGCCATCGAGCATCCGGCCAGCATAGGGTTGGACCGTGAGCTTCGATCCCCCCAGCACACCGCCTGACCGGCCGCTCGGTGAGCCGGTCGACTTCCAGCCGGTGCCGCTGCCTTCGCGCGAGGAGTTGAGGGGGCGCTACGTGGTGCTCCGACCGCTCGACGCCGATAGAGATGCGCAGTCGCTCTACGCCGTCTCGCATCCACCGGACGGCGACCCGGGCATCTGGACCTACCTGTTCGAGGGCCCGTACGCCGGTCTCGATGACATGCGGCGCGACCTGTCAGAGCAGCAGCGCTCAGAGGATCCGCGGTTCTTCACCCTCGCGCCGTTGCCCGAGGAGCGCCCCTGCGGTATCGCCTCCTACCTGCGGATGGTGCCCGACCATGGGGTGATCGAGATAGGACATATCTGGTTCGGCACGCCGATGCAGCGGACGACGGCGGCCACCGAGGCCATTTACCTCCTGGCCGCGCACGCCTTCGATGATCTCGGCTACCGGCGCCTGGAGTGGAAGTGCAACGCCCTCAACGCCGCCTCACGCCGGGCCGCCGACCGCTTCGGCTTCACGTTCGAGGGCGTGTTCCGAGAGCACATGGTGGTCAAGGGTCGTAATCGCGACACGGCGTGGTACGCGATCATCGACCGGGACTGGCCCCCGATTCAAGAGTCGTTCCAGCGCTGGCTCGATCCGGGGAACTTCGACGCCGACGGGAGGCAGCGAGCCAGCCTGAGCCAGCTCCGGCTCAGGCCATGAATCCCGTATGTTGCGCAGCACGATGGCGGAGCCCCAGCCGATCCTTGGCGTCCCCACGCAGGCGGCGATCTTCCTCATTCTGACCGCCGGCCCGGGGTCCGAGTCCGGGGTTGCGGACGCGCTCGCCGATGCGGCGGGGATCAAGCGCTCGGTCGGGTTCCGGGTCCCCGAGGCGGAGCTCTCGTTGGTGGTCGGAATCGGGGCTGAGCTGTGGGATCGGATGGTCCGGGGGCCTCGGCCGGCCGGGCTGCACCCGTTCCGCGAGCTGCGCGGCGCCCAGCACACCGCCGTGGCCACCCCCGGGGACCTCCTCTTCCACATCCGGGCTCAGCGCTTCGACATGTGCTTCGAGCTGGCGCAGCGGCTGACTGAGCGGCTGCGGGGGGTGGCCGAGGTGGTCGATGAGGTTCACGGCTTCCGGTCCTTCGACGAGCGCGACCTCCTCGGCTTCGTCGACGGAACCGAGAACCCGGAGGGAGACGCCGCCCCGGAGGCGACGCTGATCGCCGACGAGGATCCGGCCTTTGCCGGTGGGAGCTATGTCGTCGTCCAGAAGTACACCCACGACCTCCTGGCCTGGGACGCGCTGTCCACCGAGGAGCAGGAGCTGATCATCGGCCGGAGCAAGCTGAGCGACATCGAGATGCCCGACGAGGAGAAGCCACCGAACTCGCATCTGGCGCTCAACGTGATCACCGGCCCGGACGGCGAGGAGCGCCAGATCATGCGCTTCAACATGCCCTTCGGGCGTGTCGGCGTCGCCGAGTTCGGCACCTACTACATCGCCTACGCCCGCACGTCGGAGCTGATCGAGCAGATGCTGCGCAACATGTTCATCGGCGATCCGCCCGGCACCACCGACCGCATCCTCGAGTTCTCCACCGCCGTCACCGGGGGTCTCTTCTTCGCCCCGCCCGCGGATATGCTGGAAGGCTTGGCTGACCTTTCGAGCCGGGCCTCCGCACCGCCCGACTCTGAGGAAGCTACCGGCTCGCTGGGCATCGGCAGCCTGCGCGACAGCGCGTCCGTCGAGCCTCAGGCGGGAACGTAGTTGTAATCGATCACGCGCCGGGCCACCGGGCTCGTTTGCGCCCAGTGCAGCGCAACCCATTACCCAATTGGGATAACGAGGTGAGCGCACCCACGTCGCCGTTATGAACAAACGCGGCCCCAGATGGGGCCGCGTCGTTGCCAGAGTTTCAGGCGAGCCAGAGTTCCCTGGCTCTATGTCGGTGCAGTTGGGCTACCCCCGGCCGGTTGGCCTGGCCCGGCCATGGACGAACGTTCTATGGCGTGGACGGGTGACCGGGCGATCGCCGCGAGCCATCGAGCCAACCCGGTCGCGGGCCGAGAAAGAACGTGATGCGGTCGTTGCCCCTCTCGCCCGACGCCGCGATGGTGCTTGCCCTGGCCGGGCCGGCTCTCCGGTTCGCCGATTCGGACGATGCTGAGACCGAGCGGTGGCTTCGCGCGCTCCGACTGCACGGCGAGGCGGCGGCCGTTCTCCAGGGGTTGGGGATTGGAGAGGCGCGGCTGTTGGCGGCAAAGGGCGGATTCGAGCGGAAAACCGCTCGTCAGCCTGACGAGGGAGTGGAAGCTGTTCTCGCCGCCGGCGAGGAGTGCGCGCGCCAGCGCGGGGCCGCGCTCATCAGTACGGCTGACCTCCTGGTGGCTGTCATGCGCTGCTACCCGAGTGCGTTTGCCCGGTCGCTCGAGAGTCGCGGGTCAGACCGCTGGGAGCTCACGGAGCGCGTGGTGGAGAGCCTCCACGCTCCGCTTCGTTAGCCCTCCGACCGAGCGGCTCTTTCGCCTCAGGCGACCGGAACCAGTGGCGGGGTTGTGCTCGGAGCAATCGCGAGCCTGGCCGGCGGGCTCACCGACCACGATCCCTCGGGCAGGCTGACCGTCACCAGCGCAATTCCGTTGTCGAGGACCGTGGACCGCAGTTCGCTCAGGGCGTGACCGATCTGCCGCTCGGTAAGGCCGCAGGCGGTGAGGAATCGCTGGCCCTGCCCGCAGTTCAGCTGATCCAGGTCTAGCTCGAGCTCCTCCAGCCAGGCCGGGTTGACCGTGTCCGTGCGGCCGTCCGCGGCCTCGATCACGCAGGCGGCCATGTCATCCCGAACCTGAGGGGCGAACTCGCGTACCTGATCGAGCAGGGTCCGTGCCGATAGGTCTCCTCCGACCTCGGCAAACATCATTGCCAGCCCCTCTCTGCCCAGCATCTGGCGGTTGGCCCGCGCCTCGATCAGTCCGTCGCTGAACAGGCACGCGCGGGAACCGTTTGCGAAGGGCACGGTGGTCTGTCGGCGTCCGGACGGAATCCCCCAGCCAAGTGGTGGAGAGGCGCACACGGTCAACGGTTCATGGACGCTTCGGCCCGCGAACAGCGGCGGTGGATGACCCGCGCTGGCGTAGGTCAGAGCCCCCGCTCGGGTGTCATGGACCGCGATGGCGACGGTGGTGTAGAGGTCGTCAAGGTTCGTCCCGATCGACCTGCCGGCGAGTTTCAGCACCTCACGCGGCGCCAGCCCCGCCTCGGCGTAGGCCCTCAGCGTGTAGCGCATGCGCGCGGCGTGGGCTAACGCCGAACGACCGTGGCCCGAGACATCTCCGAGGATGATCACGACGCGCCCGTCCACTAGCGCGAAGGCGTCGTAGAAGTCACCTCCCGCGCCAGGCCCGTCGGCAGGCCGGTAGGCGACGGAAATGGCCAGTGCTCCGAGGCGGGCAGGGATCTCGGGAACCAACGCCGGCTGCATTGCATCGACGTCCTCGGTCAGGGCTCGATGACTGCGCTGGAGCCGGCGGGCCCGCCTCGAGGTCACCCCCGTACGCACCCCGAGCCCCAGGCAGAGCAGGGCCAGGGCGAGGATGATCGGCTTGCTCCAGTCCGGGATGGGCAGCGGCAGGGGTACGTAGCTGCCGATCCGATCGAGGAGGTTGGGGGTCCGACGGGCCACGCTTCCGGGTTTGGCCGGGGTTGGCCTACCTGCGTCGGGCGCGCTCGCTGGACGGTGGCCGGCCGCTCTGGGGCGCCTTGGAGAATCAACCGCCGCCGTAGCTTGCCGCCGCGGGCTGCCCGCGCGGCTCGTAGTACGCGGCCGAGAGGTGAGTGTGGAGACCCCCGTGGCTTGACGCCGAGGCCCGGTCCTCGCCGGCGGCGTCGACCGCTCTGCGGGGTCGGTCACCGAGGGGAGGGTTCGGGTGCTGGGAATCGTCACCTGAGGAACGCTCGTTGTCGTCGTAGGGATCCGGGGCACCGTCACCGATGGGGCACTCGGCGTCGTGACCGTGGTTGACACATTGACCACGGGCAAGGTCGGGGTGGTAACGGTCACCGACGGGAGGCTGATCGTCGTGAGGCTGGGTGTGCTCACGGTGATCGGGAGCGGCAAGGGTGCACCGCTGGCCCCTTGGGCGGCGCTGGCCACGCTGACCAGTTGGACACTTACACCAGCGGCGGCGCCGAGTATCAGGGCGAGCACCAGCAACCCCATCCGGTGTGCCCGGTGGCGGCCAGGCCGCGGGCGGCGCGGCCCCTGGTCAGTCGTCGGGCTCAGTTGCTTCGCTCCGTCGCTTGTGAAGGCGGATCGTGGTGCCGTTCGATGACGTGCAGAGCTCGATCTCGTCCATGACCTGCGCCATGGCGGCTAGTCCCCGGCCGCCCTCGGCCCAGGCGTCGCGGTCCTCCGCCCCTGCCTCGAACTGGCCCCCGTCGGAGACCGAGCAGATGAGCGTGTCCTCATCAGCCTCAATCCATACGCCGATCGTGCCGTCGGAGAAAGGCTGGCCATGCCGGATGGCGTTGGTCACCGCTTCGTTCACCGCGAAGACAAACTCGTAACGCTCGGTGCTCCCGAAGCCGAAGGCCGCCGCGGCGTCATCGACGCAACGACGGACCCTATGAAGCTCGGAAGCGCTCGCTTGAACGCGGCACCGGACCATGACCGGGCAGGGCGTCACCTCTCCTGGCTCCTCGTCAGGCCACGGGCGCCGGCAATGCGGCGAGTGCATCCTCACGCGTGCGGTGAAGCGGGATCACGCTCTCCAGCCCGACTACCTCGAAGATCCCGCGCACATTGTCGTTGTCGCAGACGACGGCCAGCGCGCCGCCCGATTCACGCAGACGCTTTAGCGCGCCGACGAGGACGCCGATCGCGGTGGAGTCGATGAATCCGGCGTCAGAAAGATCGATGACGAGCGATTGCTCGCCCGCCTCGATCCGCTGCACGACGCGCTTCTTGAGCTGAGGCGCTACGTCAAAGTCGACGTAGCCGCCGATGCGGATAACGTGAACATCGCCCTCGGCGGTGTGTTCGCTCAGATAAAAGGAACCCACGACACCTCCCATGACGTTCGGGGCCAAGACATTTGGAACGATCATCGTCCAGAGTCACTATCGGTGTTGTTCCCTATTTCGCCTGTGGACACATGACTGATGGACGGATGTTTCAGTTCAAGCTGCCACGACGCTCGGCCCCGGTCGGTGATGCCGATACCTGATAGGTGTCGAGCAGGGACGGCAGCGAGGATTACCCCGCGGCGGCCGCACGGGAGGTTCATGCTGCGGAGGCTGCCCTGTTCACCAATGAACAGCGGCTCCAGGACATCCTCGACACAGCCCCGCTCGCGTTCATCTCGACCGACGCCGAGGGCCTGATCCTCGACTGGAACAGTGAGGCGTCGGCGATGTTCGGCTGGTCACGGTCCGAGGCGCTCGGGCGGATCCTGTCCTGCACAATCCTCCCCCAACCCATCCGCTCCGCTTACGAACGCGAGCTGGCGGAACTGGTCAAGGTCACCGATCCCCGCGCGACGAGCCGGAGAATCGAGCTCACCGCCCTCGACAACCAGGGTCGGGAGTTCCCGATCGAGATGACGGTCACCCGCGTCTCGGCCCAGGAGGGGCACCTGGTCCGCGTCTACGCCCGGGATTTGAGCGAGCAGCGACAGGCCGACGACGAGCGGCGCTATGCCGAGGAGCAGCTGACCTATCAGGCGCTCCATGACCCGCTCACCGGCCTGCCCAACCGAACTTTGCTGCTCGATCGAATCGGGCACGCACTGGCGTTGGCCCGACGGCACGACAGCACCGCGGCCCTTCTTTACGCCGACATCGACAACTTCAAGCTGATCAACGAGAGCCTCGGCCCCGAGGCGGGAGACGAGCTCCTGATCTGCGTCGCCCGCCGGCTCCAGGATGTCCTGCGCTCGAGTGACACGGTGGCTCGGGTTGACAAAGACATACTGGCTCGCGTAGGCGGCGACGAGTTCGTGGTTCTCTGTGAGTCACTCTCAGCCGAGCGTGACGCGATTGACATCGCTGAGCGGATCAGCTCCGACTTCGCCACTCCGTTCGAGGTCGCCGACCAGCGCATCTTCGTCAGGCTGAGCATCGGAATTGCCCTGACCAGCACCAGCGTTAGCCCGGGCTCCCTGATCCGTGACGCTGACGCCGCCATGTACCGGGCCAAGGAGCGAGGCGGGGATCGCTACGAGCTGTTCGACGCGGCGATCCGGGCACGAGTCCTCGACCGGATCCACAAGGAGACGGAGCTGCGCGACGCGATCTCCGCCGATCAGCTCGTCCTTCACTACCAGCCGATCGTGTCTGTGCTGGATGGGGGCATCGTGGGGGCCGAGGCGCTGCTGCGGTGGGATCACCCCGAGCGAGGTCTGGTTCCGCCTTTGGATTTCATCCCCCTGGCCGAGGACAGCGGTCTGATCGTGCCCTTCGGCCGCTGGGCACTGGAACGTGCGCTGTGCGAGCTCGTCCAGTGGCAAAACACCTTGGGCCCTCACTGCCCACTCCACGTGTCGGTCAACATCTCCGCGCGTCAGGTCATGGACGATGACCTGCCGGCCCTCATCAGCGAGCTTCTCCAGCGGTGCTCCGTGCGACCCTCGCAGCTCATGTTGGAATTCACCGAGAGCATCCTGCTCGATGACACCGATGCTTGCGCGGGCGTGCTGCGCGATCTGCGCGAGCTCGGAGTACGTCTGGCCCTGGACGACTTCGGAACCGGGTATTCGTCGCTCGCCTACCTCCGGCGCCTGCCCTTTCACGCCCTCAAGCTCGACCGGTCGTTCATCGCGGGCCTCGCCGACACCGTGGCTGACGCGCAGATCACGGCCGCGGTGATCGAAATGGCGCGCGCGCTTGAGATGACGGTGATCGCCGAAGGCGTGGAGGAGGTCGATCAGCTGGAATGCCTGCGCCGCCTGGGCTGCCATTTCGCCCAGGGGTTCTATTTCGCCCGGCCGATGCCTCCGGAGACGCTGACCCGCTCACTGCAGCGTTCGCCCTTGGATTCTCCGCAGCTGGCCACTAGCGCCGGCTAGGGCGTCGCTTCCCGGTGAGATAAACCGGTCCAGGCCTCGCGGTCGGCTCGCGTTGGTAGATGGGGCACAGACCAGCCTCGGCGGAGTTGCTGCGGGCGAGCCGCGACGACCAAAACGCTCATGAGCTCCATCCATCGCCGGCGCTTATGCGCAAAATGGCTGCCATAGGCACCAAAACGCTCATAAGCGGCTGGAGGTTTGCTCGCTCATGAGCAAAATGGTCGTTGCCGCGGACCATCCCGCCGGGGTTAGCGATATCTCACCCGGGAGCGACGCCATAGCGCCGGCTAGGACACCCGCTGGCCCCCGTCCCAGCGCTAGACGGGCGCGATAGGTATGAGCTCGTAGCTTTTGCAGTTAGGACAGTTGCCGGCCAGCACGAAGCCGACGTCCGTGACCGTGTGTGCCCCACACCGTTGGCAGGCACACCGCATCCGGCGAAAGGTGGGTGTGTGGTCGTACGTCCGAGGGCGTTCGACCGCTGCCGGTGACCGCGTGGGGTGTTCCTGTTGTTTCACCACGTTGCTCATCGGCATCGCCTGGGTTTTGCCAAAGCCTCCGCAATTCCTCTCACGTCAGCCGTGTCATGTGGGGCGGCGGTCTCTAGCCCACCTGCGGTGAGGAGGCGAATGAGCCGGCGAACGGCGGCGCCACGGACGGGCGAGGTTCGGCCACGTCCATGCCTCCACCGTTCAGGGTCTCGGCATCGGGAGTGGGGTCTTCCGCGGAAACGTCATCAGGGATGACGTCACCCCGGGTGCCGTCATCCGGTGAGGCGGACCGCGGGGGAGCGCCCGCGGACTGAGGATCCTGCGCTTCCGCCATCCTCACCTGGTCGTCGAGATGGTCCATCGACGTCGACAGACTGCCGGCGGCCGAGATGAGCAGCTTCAGGTCGTGCGGGTGCGACGACACCCGGAGCGCCGTGTCCATGTCGATCTTCCCGGCGATCATGGCTTGGTAGAGCGCCTGGTCAAAGGTCTGCATGCCGTAGTACTCGCCCTCCGAGATGATGTCGCGGAGGTCGAGATCGCCCTCGGAGTCGAGGATCGTGTCGCGTACGCGTCCGGTCATCGTGAGGACTTCGCAGATGGCCACGCGGCCGTCGCCGCCCGCGGTCGGGGCCAGGCGCTGCGACACGATTCCCTGAAGCGTGCCGGCCAGCATCGCTCGCACGTGCTGATGCTCGTGAGGCTGGAAGAAGTCGATGATCCGGTTGATCGTCTCCCCGGCATCGAGGGTGTGGAGCGTCGACAGGACGAGGTGACCGGTTTCGGCCGCTGCCAACGCGGTCCGCACCGTTTCCTCGTCGCGCATCTCGCCGATCAGGATCACGTCGGGGTCCTGGCGCAGCGCCCGGCGCAGCGCGTTGCCAAATGACTCGGTGTCACTCCCGACCTCACGCTGGTCGATGGCCGACCGTCGATCCCGGTGGAGATATTCGATCGGGTCCTCGATCGTGATGATGTGCTTCGGTGCGATGTCGTTGATATGGCTGACCATCGCCGCCAGCGTGGTGGATTTGCCCGAGCCGGTGCCTCCCGTGACCAGGACCAGACCGCGCTCCTTCTCCGCCAAGCCGTTCAGCACCTCGGGGAGGCCAAGCGAGCCGATCGAGCCCGGCGCGGGCGGGACGACCCGCATGACGATCGACACCGATCCACGCTGCTTATAGGCGCTGACTCTGAACCGCGCGATCCCGGGGGCTGAGTAGGCGAAGTCGATCTCGCCGTAGGTCTCGAACTCCTTGATCCGTCCTGTGCTGAGCATGTTGTAGAGCAGGTGCTCGGTCTGCCAGGGGAGCAGCGGAGCGTTGTCTTCGCTCACCGTCTGCAGATCGCCCCGCACGCGGACGAGTGGATGGTTGGCCACCTTGAGCAGGAGATCCGATCCGCCCAGCTCGACCATGCGATCAAGGATTTGGGTTAGGTCTATTGAGGTTTCTGTTCTGGTTGCGAGAGGCATGTTGGATGTCCCTGTTACCCCGATTCGCGAGACGCCTTCACCAGGTGGACGAACGTCCTAATCACCAATCGTGGTGGGCGGTTTACCGATTTAAAGCCTCTCACTAGTGGACGCGCACGCGGGGCTTCGAACGTTCGTCCAATCTCAGCCGGGGAGCGGCGTCGGCCGGGAAGACCCGCGGCATGACACTCCGACATGGATCACGACTTCTCATACTCGCTGCTGCTCTGACCATCTTCGCTGCGATCACCGGCTCGGCAGCGGGCCGGTCGGTCTGGAGCGCGAGCCAGGCCTCGGCCACCTCGGGCTGCGCCGTTCCCGACGACTTTCCCGCCCAGCGTGACCCGGCGAATCCGCTCGACCTGCCTAACGCCCCGAGCGCCAACCCGCTCACCGGTGCCAACTTCTTCATCGATGGCCCGGCGCACGGCGCCGCGGCGAGTGCAATCGCGTCGTTGATCGGGATCGACCCCAAGTCCCTGCCCGACGATCTCTCGTGGGCCGAGTTCGAGCGTCAGCACGCGAATCAGATCGCCGGGAATCCCCAGGCCGCGCTGCTGGCCAAGATCGCCGCTGAACCTGAGGCCAATCGCTTCAGCCTGTACGCAGGCGGAGGCGGCCCGGGCGCCATCTACGGCCAGGTCCACAAGATCTTCTGCGACAACATGGCCGCGGATCCGAACTCGATCCCGATCTTCACCACCTTCTTCCTCTATCAGGCTGGCTACTGCGAGACCCGGAGCACGATCCTGGCCCACCGGGCCACGTTCGAGCGTCAGATCGACGAGATGGCAAGCGGGATCGATCGCCGCCCGGCGGTGATGCTGCTCGAGCTCGACGCCGTTGGCGCCTCGAGGTGCATGGTGAAGAACGGAGGCCTGTCCGCCTGGGAGGGCGACATCCGCTACGAGATCGACAAGGTGTCCGCGCTTCCGCACACGGTGGTCTACGTCGAAGGCGGTTACGCCGACGGAAACCCGCCTGGCTACACCGCCAAGGTGCTGAATGCGGTGGGGATCCGCAAGATCCGCGGCTTCTTCACCAACGACACCCATGATGACTGGACGATCAACGAGGTCCGCTGGGGTCAGCGGGTGTCCCACCTGACGCACGGATCGGACTTCATCGTCAACACGGCCAACAACGGTCAGGGTCCGTTGGTGCCCGCCAGCCGGGTCCATTCGGGTAACGAGATCCTCTGCAACGCGCCCGGGCGCGGGATCGGCCCGCTGCCGCGGGTCAACCCGGGATACGCTCACGTCGACGCGTTCCTCTGGACCGCACCGCCTGGGAACAGCAGTGGCAGCTGCAACGGCGGCCCGCCTGCCGGCACGTTCTGGCCGGCCAAGGCGGAGGGGATGTCCGAGCGTGCCAACAACCGCCTCGGCCCCCGCTATCCGAGCCAGCCGTATTGACGCCGACGGGCTAGGAAAACCCTCCTACCCTGGCCCGCCGGCCACGGCCGGCTAGCAAGCAAAAACCCCGCTGCCGGCGGGGTTTTTGCCTTTCTGGGGGGTCAGGATTTATCCCCTGCGACCATCGCGCGGTCCGGTTAGGCTCGCGCGATGATCGCATCGGTTCCTGAAGCCGACCCGCCCAAGCTGGGCCGGCGGATCGTCCGCTTGTTTCGGCCCCATCGCGGCGCGCTGAGCGTGATCGTCGTGATGATCCTGATCACGTCGGCCTTGAGCGTGATCAGCGCGCTCCTGGTCCGGCGGGTGTTCGACCGGGCCTTGTTCGTTCGAGGCGGCCCTGACCTCGGAGTGCTGTATCCGCTGGTGGCGGCGTTGATCGCAATCCCGATCGTCAACGGGGTCCTCAACGTCGCTCAGACGTATCTGACCGAGGTGGTGGGCAACCGGGTCCTGGAGGAGCTTCGCAACCAGCTCTTCACGCATCTAGAGCGGCTCTCGCTCGCGTTCTACACCGCGACTCGGAGCGGCGAGGTTCAATCGAGGCTGGCCAACGATGTTGGCGGGGTGCAGACAACGATCACCTCGACCGCATCATCGGTGGTCAGCAACGTGGTGACGCTCGTGTCCTCGGTGATCGCGATGTTGGTGCTCTCGCCGCTGCTGACCGCGATCTCGTTGGCCGCGACGCCGGTGTTCGTGCTGTTCAGCCGACGGGTCGGCCGAGCCCGGCGGAGAGCTCGCCGCGACGCGCAGGCGTCGCTGGCGGCGATGGGTTCGATCACCCAGGAGACGTTGTCGGTGTCAGGGATCCTGCTGGCCAAGGTGTTTGGGCGCCAGCAGCACGAGGTTGACCGCTACCGCGCCGAGAACTCCAACCAGGCCGACCTGCAGATCCGCCAGGCGATAACCGGGCGATCGTTCTTCGCCGTCACCCAAGCCTTCTTCGGGATCAGCCCGGCGCTGGTCTACCTGGTCGCCGGGTTGCAAGGCACCCGTGGCGCCCTCTCGGCCGGGACCTTGGTGGCATTTACGACGCTCCAGAGCCGGCTCCTGATCCCGATCAATCAGCTGCTCCAGGTGTCCGTCGATGTGCAGTCATCGTTGGCGCTATTTGGGCGGATCTTCGAGCTGATCGATCTTCAACCGCGGATCACCGACCGGCCCGACGCGGTCAGTTTGGACGCGGAGGAGATTCGAGGCGAGGTCGCGTTTGACGACGTTTGGTTTCGCTACGGCGGCGGCGAGGAGGGCGGACCGCCGGCACCCGAGGATGCGCTGCGCGACGTCTCCCTGCTGGTGTCGCCGGGGCAGCTCGCCGCGCTCGTCGGGCCCTCCGGGGCGGGCAAGACGACGATTTCTTACCTGATCCCACGGCTCTACGACGTCGAACGCGGGGCCGTGACGATCGACGGTCACGACGTCCGCGACCTCACAGCCGCGACGATCGCCCACGCGGTTGGGGTGGTGACCCAGGAGAGCTACCTGTTCGGGGGCACCGTCCGTGAGAACATCAGTTATGGGAAGCCGGACGCGACCGACGACGAGATAGTCGCCGCTGCGAAAGCCGCGTTCATCCACGAACGCATCATGGCGCTAGAACACGGCTACGAGACCGTCGTCGGCGAGCGTGGCTACCGATTCTCCGGCGGGGAGCGCCAGCGGCTGGCAATCGCCCGCGTGATCCTCGAAGACCCGCCGATCCTCGTCCTCGACGAGGCCACTTCGGCGCTCGACACCGAGAGCGAACGCGTCGTGCAGCAGGCGCTTGAGTCCCTCATCCAGCGGCGAACCACCATTGCCATCGCGCACCGACTCTCGACGATCCGCACCGCCGACGTCATCTTCGCCGTCGAGAACGGCACGATCATCGAGCGCGGGACCCACGAGGAGCTCTTGGCCCGCGGCGGTCTCTACGCGCGGCTCTATGAGGAACAGTTCGGCGACGGTGTGGTCGAAGCCCATTGCAGCGACGGGGTGATCCTGGCCAATGGTCAGCCGTGCCGACCTTCGAGCCAGCGATCGCGATCGGGCGCACAGCTCCCCGCCCCCCAGTCCGCGCCACCAGCACCTGCAATCGCGGAAGTCCCGGCCGAGCTACGCACCGTCCTCACGGCCTGACGCAGCGGAGCCAGCCACGCCGCGGCCCCGGTGACGGCCCGTATCATCGGATCGCGTGAATGGCGGCGCCCCGGCAGGATCGGACGAGGAAGCGAAATGAGAGCGACCGAAAGTCTGCACGAGCTGGGTCAGAGCCTCTGGCTCGACAACATCACGCGTGAGCTCCTCGACTCGGGGCAGCTCCAGACCTACATCGACGACTACTCGGTGACCGGTCTGACGTCGAACCCGTCGATCTTCGATAAGGCGATCGGATCGGGCTACTACGACGATGCGATTCGGGCCAAGGCGGCCGAGGAGATAGCTGCCGAGGACAGGTTCTTCGAGCTGGCGATCGAGGACCTGCGTCGCGCCGCCGATCTGTTCCTGCCCATTCACGAGCGCACCGACGGGCTCGACGGCTGGGTCTCGCTCGAGGTCTCGCCGCTGCTGGCCTACGACACGGAGAGGACCACGCAGGCGGCCCAGGACCTGCATGAACGCGCCGCGAGGCGGAACCTGCTGATCAAGATCCCGGGAACCAAGGAGGGATTGCCGGCGATCGAGGAGTCGATCGCCGCCGGCGTGCCGATCAATGTCACGCTCTTGTTCTCAGCCGACCAGTACCGCGCCGCGGCCGACGCCTTCATGCGTGGGATCGAGCGCCGCATCGCCGCCCAGCAGGATCCGGTCGTGGGATCCGTGGCCTCGGTATTCATGTCGCGGTGGGACGTGGCCGTCCAGGACCAGGTTCCCGAGCACCTGAAGGACCACCTCGCCATCGCCGTCGGACTGAGCGTGTACCGCGCCTACCGAGAGGTGATGGACTCAGAGCGCTGGCTACGGCTCGAGAACTCGGGCGCGCGCATGCAGCGGTTGCTGTGGGCGAGCACGAGTACCAAGGATCCGAAGGCGCCCGACGATCTCTACCTGCGCTCGTTGGGCGCTCCGTTCACGATCAACACCATCCCGGACGGGACGCTGCGGGCGTTTTATGATCACGGCCACGTCCCGAAGCCGATGCCCGCGGACGGAGGCGACTCCGAGGCAATGCTGGCGCAGTTCACTTCGGCCGGCGTCGACCTCGATGCGCTGGCCGCCCAGCTCCAATCCGACGGAGCCGAGAGCTTCGTCGACGCGTGGAAAGACCTGCTGGCCCACATCGACAAGCAGAGCGCGGCGCTCGGCGCAGCGACCGGGTAACCCCCTTGAACTCTGCGGCCGAGACGACCACCCCGCTCCGACAGCGCCCGGCGTGGCAAGCGCTCGAGCGACACCACCGAGAGCTCGCAAAGGTCCATCTCAGGGAGCTGTTTGCAAGCGACCCGGACCGAGGCGAGCGGCTGACCGCGGAGGGCGCCGGCCTCTACCTGGATTACTCCAAGAACCGGATTACGGACGAGACGATTTCGCTCCTGGTGCGACTGGCCCAGGAGTCGAGGCTCCGTGAGCGGACCGAGGCGATGTTCCGCGGAGACAAGATCAACGTCTCCGAGAACCGGTCGGTGCTCCACATCGCGCTACGGAGGCCGCGCAGCGAGCCGCTCGTCGTGGACGGCGTCGACGTCGTGGCCGAGGTCAACGACGTGCTCGACAAGATGTCGGCCTTCGCCGAGCGCGTCCGCTCTGGCGACTGGAAGGGCCACACCGGCAAACCGATCCGCAACGTGATCAACGTGGGGATCGGCGGCTCGGACCTCGGCCCTGTGATGGCCTACGAGGCCCTGCGCCACTACTCGCGGCGCGACATGACCTTCCGGTTCGTGTCCAACGTCGACTCGACCGACTTTGCCGAGGCGACCCACGATCTCTCGCCCGACGAGACGCTGTTCATCATCTCGTCCAAGACGTTCACCACGCTCGAGACGATGACGAATGCCCACACCGCACGGGACTGGGTGCTTGCCGCGCTCGGTGATGAGTCGGCAGTGGCCAAGCATTTCGTGGCCGTCTCCACCAACGCGGAAGAGGTCTCGAAGTTCGGGATCGACACCGACAACATGTTCGTCTTCTGGGACTGGGTCGGCGGCCGCTACTCGATGGATTCGGCGATCGGCCTCTCCACGATGCTCGCGGTCGGCCCGGCGGCCTTCCGCGAGATGCTCTCCGGCTTCCACGACATGGACACGCATTTCCGCACCACTCCGTTTGAGCGCAATCTGCCCGCCCTGATGGGCCTGCTGTGCGTCTGGTACGGCGACTTCTTCGATGCCCAGACGGTGGGCGTGATGCCCTACGACCAATACCTGAAGCGGTTTCCGGCCTACCTGCAGCAGCTGACGATGGAGTCAAACGGCAAGCACGTCACGCTGGACGGACGCCACGTTGACTATCAGACCGGGGCAGTGTTCTGGGGCGAGCCGGGGACGAATGGCCAGCACAGCTTCTACCAGCTCATCCACCAGGGCACGAAGCTGATACCGGTCGACCTGATCGGGTTCGGCAAGACTCTCAACCCGATCCGCGACCACCACGACCTGCTGATGTCGAACGTGTTCGCCCAGGCGGAGGCGTTCGCGTTCGGCAAGACCGAGGAGGAGGTACGCGCCGAAGGGACCCCGGATGCCGTCGTGCCCCAGCGAGTGTTCGAGGGCAACCGGCCGACCAATGTGATCCTCGCGGACGTTCTGACACCACGCGCGCTTGGCACGCTCGTAGCCCTCTATGAGCACAGCGTGTTCACCCAGGGCACTGTCTGGGGGATCAACTCGTTCGACCAATGGGGCGTCGAGCTCGGCAAGGTGCTCGCGCAGCGGATCATCCCCCAGCTCGAGTCCGCCGAGGAGCCCGACCTGCGGCACGACAGCTCGACGAACGCGCTGATCCGCCGCTACCGGCAGATGCGCTAGCGGCGCGGTAGACAGGATTTACTGTCAGCTCAGCCGCTCGGGCTCGCCGCTGGCGTCCGATAGCGGCCGATCGGGGCCAGCAGACACCCTGAGCGCACGCGCCAATCGTCTCATCTCCGTTTGGATCACGGCCTCATCGTGCCTTCTCGCCGCAGCCCGACGAGGGGCCGCGGACCCTCGTCTGGCTCCGCCTGTGCTGAGCCGGGAAACAACTTTGTCTGTGACTGACACTGGGACCTTTCCGTCGCGTCGCAATCCACTATCGCGCGGCTCCCGGCTTGTTTCCATCGTGGTGTTTCAACGCTGACACCAGCATGCCCGCCGGCGCTACGGGCGCTGGGCGCCGAAGGGCTCGGGCAGATCCGCGGCGGGCGGAGACTGGGGTCTGGCTCATGATGCGACCTTACACTGTAAAGTCAATTTGTGAGCGTGGTCCCGACAACGACAGCCCCCCAGCGCAGACGGCCTGAACGCCCGCTGACCCAGGATGTGATCCTCGACGGCGCGGTGGCGTTGATCGAGCGCGAGGGGCCCGCAGGGCTGAGCATGCGCCGCCTAGGCGCGGACCTCGGGGTCGAGGGGATGGCGATCTACCACCACTTTGAGAACCGCGACGCGCTCCTGAGCGCCATCGGCGATCGGCTGCTCGAGCCGATGGATCGGCTTGAGCTGGGCGACGATTGGCGGGAGGCGTGCCGGGTGTTCGCGACCGCGTTGCGTGACATCGCGGTCGCCCGGCCCGCGACGTTTCAGCTGCTGGGGCTGAAGCCGCTGGACACGACATCCTCGCTGCGATCCGTGGAGCGGCTGATGGGGATGTTGGTGGAGCGAGGTTTCGCGCCAGCAATCGCGCTTGCCATCTACCGCGCCACCGTCAGCTACGCCCGTGGCTACGCGCTCGCGGAGGCGACTGGGTTCACCGTCGACGCGGCGCAGCGCGCCGGCCGCCGGCGACTGGCGGCCCTCCCGGGTGATGAGTTTCCGATCCTGCGCGGCAGAGCAGAAGCGCTCGCTGAGCTCGATGCCGACACCGGCTACGCGCTCGGGCTTCGCGCGCTGCTTGCTGGCTTCCCCGAGCCTGGCGCGACCGGCCGAGCAGCGCCCAAGCCCAAGCGGACGAAACGCAGGCAGTGAGCGTCCCTTCCTTCCGCCAGCTCGTCGGACGGATGCGCGCAAGCGTGTTCACGGTCGCCCACCTCATGGGCGCTCGCGAGCCCCGGCGTCCTGCTCGGCGGTTCGGGGACTGGCTGGCTGAATCGAAGCTCGGGCTGGTCGTCATGGCCCTTGTGGTTGGCGCGGGAGCGGGATTGGGCGCCGCCGGATTCCGTGAGCTGATCTACTTCTTCACCTGGCTGTTCACCGGTCGGCGGACGTTCGGCCAGCAGGGTTACGCCGCGAGTCTGCATCTTCCCTTCCTGGGCATCTGGTTCGTGCTCATCGTCCCTGTGATCGCCGGCCTGATCTATGGCCCGTTGATCCAGCGCTTCGCGCGCGAGGCACGCGGACACGGCGTTCCCGAGGTGATGGTCGCAGTGGCCGAGAACGGCGGGCGGATCCGGCCGCCGGTGACGATCGTCAAGGCGCTCGCCTCGGCCCTGTGTATCGGCGGCGGCGGATCGGTTGGCCGGGAGGGGCCGATCGTCCAGATCGGCTCGGCGCTCGCATCGACGCTCGGACAGCTGGTGCGGATGAGCGAGGGGCGACTGCGAGTGATCGTGGCCTGCGGCGCCGCTGGCGCGATCTCCGCCACCTTCAACGCGCCAATCACCGGACTGTTCTTCGGCTTTGAGATCGTGCTGAAGGAGTTCTCGCTCGACGCGCTCGTCGCTACCGCGCTCTCGGCGGTCACCGCCGATGTGCTCAGCCGCGCGTTCTTCGGCGGTGCCCCGTTCTTCGGCGGGATCCCGCATGACCTGAGCGTGACCAATGACTTCACCTACCTGCTGATCGCGCTGCTCGGAATCACCGCCGGCCTGATCGGCGTGGCGTTTCAGAAGACGCTCTACAAGGGCGAGGACGCCGCCGATCACCTGTGGCGCGGGCGTCCGGAGTGGCTGCGTCCGGTGGTCGGCGGACTCGTGCTCGGCCTGCTGCTCCTGGCCCTGCCCCAGATGTACGGCGTCGGCTACCCGGTGATGAACCGGGTGCTCGCCAACCACTACGTCCTCTGGTTCATCGTCCTCCTCATGGTGGGCAAGATCCTGGCCGCCAGCCTGACCCTCTGGATTGGCGGATCGGGCGGCGTGTTCGCCCCATCGCTGTTCACCGGCGCCGCGGCCGGGATGGCATTCGGGGTGGTCGTCCATCACCTCTTCGGACCCGCAGTCGGGCCACCCGCGCTGTACGGGGTGGTGGCGATGGGCGGCGTGTTCGCCGCGGCCGCGCAAGCCCCGCTGACCGCCATCGCGAGCGTCGCCGAGATGACCGGCAACTTCACCCTCACGCTGCCGATCATGCTGGCTTGCGGGATCGCAGCGCAGGTGGCCAAGCGGATCACCTACGGGAGCATCTACACCACCAAGCTGCTGCGGCGAGGGATCGACATCGAGCGCCCGAAGGCGCTGGGCGCGCTCCAGGCCCTCACGGTCGAGGAGGTGATGCAGCCATTCGCCCCCCCCAACGGCCAGCCGAGCCTGTTTGCGGCCGCGAGCGAGCACCAGGACGCGATCGAGAACTCGGACTGGGAGCGGCTGATCGGCCCGGTCACCTTGACCCGCCAGCCCCAGGTGCTGTTCGCCGAAGAGGACCTCGAGCAGGCCCGACGCCAGCTGGTTCTCTTCGGTCGCGACGGGCTGCCCGTGATCTCCCGCGACGGGCACCTGCGCGGCTGGCTGACCCGAGCCGACGTGCTGCGCGCGCTGGATACCGAACTCAACTCCTCCGAGGAGGAGATCGAGGAGGGCGCGACCGCGGCCGAGTTCGCCGTCAAGGATCCGGCCACCGCAATCCACCGGCCCAGCACGCCCCTGCGCGGGTATCGGATCCTCGAGCTGCGGATCCTCGCCGACTCGCCGGCGCGGGGGCGGCGGATCGCCGACATCGACTGGCCGCCGGGCAGCATCGTCACCGCGGTCACCCGGGGCCGCGAGATCCGCGCCGCCCGCCCCGATCTAGAGCTGGAGCCCGGCGAGCGCGTGATCGTCCTTGCCCCCGACGCCGACGCCGACGACGCACATCCGACCGCCCGCGGAGTGGCCGTCCATGCGCAGACGTGACACCGGTCACTGAGTGAGGGGAGCGAGTTGAAACGGACCGCGGTAGACCTCCTGGACGCCGACCCGGACCTCGCTGAGGCCCTCCCGGCCCTTCATCAGGAACGGCTTCGGGGGGTGTTACGCGTGCCTGTGTTCCTGGTCGAGAAAGGGAACTGGGACCCGAGAAGGCTTGAACCTGGGTCGATCGGGCTGCTTGTGCTTGGCGGCCTGATGATGCGCCGTCTGTCATTCGGTGTTGTGGCATCGGCGGAACTTGTCGGTCAAGGGGACATTCTTCGCCCCGGTGATGAGGGGCCGACCGACGCCCCGCCGCATTCATCGGCGTGGCGGGTGCTCGCCGACGTCGAGCTGGCGGTGATAGACCGGCGGGCCACCGCGCTGATCGGCCGCTTTCCGGAGCTGTCGGCGGCGATCGCCGGGCGGCTGCTTCGCCGCTCGCGCTGCCTCTCTTACCTCATGGCGGCCCAGCACCTCCGTCGAGTGGACGATGCCCTGCTCGCCACCCTCTGGCATATCGCGGGGATGTGGGGAAAGGTGACCCTTGGCGGGGTCGTGGTGCCGTTTCACTTCACCCATCAGCAGCTGGCGGACATCACCGGGTCAAGGCGCCCTACCGTCACCGTCGCCATCCGGACGCTGGAGGCTCAGGGTCGTCTGCGACGTGAGGAGCCTGGCCGGTGGGTGCTGCTGGGAGATCCTCCCGAGTGGAGCTCCGAGGAAATTAAGCCGAGCAGCTGGACCCGGATGGAGGCGGAGCGCGATGTGGCGACTCCGTTCCTTCCCGCGTAGCACATGCCCTCGGGGGCCGGTCGAGAGCGGCTCTCGGTCCTCAGTTTGAGAGTTCCGCCGATCGAGCGCGGAGCAGCTCGACCAGGTCGGCCGACGACTGGAAAGGATCTGCAATCACGGTCTCGTCTGGGACGGAGAGCGCTGCGCGGAGTTCACCATCGACTTCGGCGACCAACGTCGGTCCGGACGGCGGGTGTGTGCTGTCGAGCGCCGCGAGGTTGGCGAGCGCCTCGCTGTCTTCCGGCCCGGCGATCCGCACCCTGACGTTTCCATTGGTTGTGGACGTAGCGTTGTGGCGTGCGCGCAGGTGAAGGTGGGGCATCAGAACCTTTCGTGAGCTTTCAGTTCACCGATGCCCGGCCGTGGGCAGGAGCCAACGCCGCCTGTCATAGGGCTTACCCACTCACCGCTTTCTCGGTCTGGCCGGGCGGTCAGCGTTCGGACCCGCCTCGCCCGTTTCGTCTGGCCGCGGGTAGCAAGTGTGCGTGGATTCCCTACGTTCTGACGATCACGGCATGAGCGCTGGCGCAGACGACGTCCCGCCTCGGGTGCTCCTGCGTCCGATCGGCTCGCCGCTCACGCTCGGTACGTCCGGGCTGGGCATCGCTTCGCTTGTCCAGAGCGGCTATGACCTGCACTGGATCGCAACCACGCAGTCGCCGAAGGTCGGGCTGATCCTGATTGCGGTGCCGTTCGTGCTGCAGGGGATCGCGTGCGTCCTCGCCTACCTGGCGCGAGATGGAGCTGCCGGCGCGGCGCTCGGGGTGCTATCCACGAGCTGGCTGGCGATCGGCCTCGTCGAGGTGACTTCAAGACCTGGTCAACGCAGTGGCGCGATCGGACTACTCCTCCTCGGCGCGGCGGGAATCATCGCCCTGTCGGCCGTGGCCATCAGCACCACAAAGCCGCTTCCAGCGGCGCTGTTCAGCGTCGCGGCGCTCCGCTTCGCCTTGGCGGGCGTATATCAGCTCGGCGGCACAGGGGCATGGCGTCAAATCGCCGGCATCACCGGACTGGTTGTGGTCGCCGGTGCCGCCTACTGCGCGCTGGCCTTCGAATTCGAGGGACAACAACACCGACCGGTGCTGCCTACCTTCCGCCGGGGGAAGGGGCGCGCCGCCGTGCTCGGCACACCCACAGCCGCGGTCGGCGACCTCGCGCACGAACCTGGCGTGCGGCAAACGACCTAGGCGCATCCCTGTCGTGGGTGTGCCCCTCCCCAGCCACTTATCGCCGACGCAACGCACCCCCGACTCGCTGGGCTTATAGCTCGCATCGGGGAGACAGGATTTGAACCTGCGACCGCCCGGCCCCCAGGAGGGTGATGGGGGTCAGCTGAGTGCGGATACCCCCATTTCATCCGGGTTTTCAGGGACCAAGTTGCTCTCAGTTGCGCTCTGTTTGCGCCCCTGAATGCGCCCCTCTTTGCATCCGCTCTGGCGCGGAAGCACGCGGCGACATGACCCGCTATGCCACGCCATCCGTCCGTCCGTCCTAGAGCTTGGACTTCAGCGGGTAGCGCTCTGGATGCTCGATCGCGTCCACCGAGAGGTCGACGTCGAGTTCGGGCCAATACAGATGGGTGGGAGCCGGCCGCTCGACGCCCAGGATCGCCTCGACCGGCGCCCGCCGAAACCAGGGAAACTCGTCGAACGGAAGGAACAGCTCCCGCTCATCGATCAGCAGCCAGAACCCATGTTTTGAGATGTTGGTGATCTCAGCTTCCGAAGTGGCGGCGCCAGGCATCTCGAATCTCCTGTTCGTGCTCCTCGATCAGGGCCTCGACTCGACCTAGGTCATTGTCACTCAGTCCGTGATTGCGCGCGAGCTCGATCACGGGATCGATCCAGTACTTCGCCTCGCCCTCGGCTGACTGGACGTGAATGTGGAGGCGAGACTCCTCACGCGAGAAGAAAAAGAAAGAGAGCAGCCCGCGGACCAGGATGTCTGCTGCTCGCGGGCGACGGACGACGTCGCGTCCTGCTGTTGGCGAAAACGGGGGAAGCTCCGGCCGTCTGATGACGTCGGCGTCTTCCCTCATATGCGCGAATTGCGGGTTCGCGAGCACGTGGCAGCGCACGGATGAAAGCGGGGCTGTCCGGAGGCAGGTCATGCCCGCTGATGACCGCGCTGCGACCGCCGCTGGCTGTCGCTGAGCCGGAATGCGGCAGCCACGTAGCCGACCGCTCCTTCTCGTCCGAAGCGGCAGCAAGGGTTAGCGGAGTCCCAGCAAGCACCCGCCAGATCGTAGTTCTGCTCGCCAGTAAGGCGGGGCCTCGCCACCTACTCCGAGATTGGCGCCCGTCTGTTAATCAGCCCTCGCACGCACAAGGTGTTCACCGAGCTCGAAATCACCAGCCGCGAGCACCTCGACCGCGTGCTCCCCGTCAACTCAACCGGCAACCCCGCGACTCTGTCCGCCGGTGGGATCGAGACTAGGGGCTCCCTGATGCGATCGCGTGTCGTGCGCCAGACACTCTGCAGAACCGATGCACGTTCAGGTCCCCGACTACGCCGTCCAAGACAAGGTCGGCGTCGACCCAGCGAAGACCGCTCTGGTGATCATCGATATGCAGAACGACTTCGTCAAGAAGGGGGGGAGCCTGCTCGTGCCGGATGCGGAGGCGACCGTCCCCGCGATCAAATCCCTGTTGGACTTCGCGCGCGCCAACCGGATCCGAGTCGTGTACAGCCAGGACACTCACCACGAGGGCGATCCCGAATGGCAGATGTGGCCCGAGCACTGCCGGGAGGGCAGCTGGGGCTGGGAGATCGTCGCCGAGCTCGCGCCCGCTGCCGAGGACACGATCCTTCGCAAGGTCCGCTACGACGCGTTCTACGGCACGCCGCTGGACCACCTGCTGCGGCTGTGGCGGGTCCATACCCTGGTCATCTGCGGGACCGTCGCCAATATGTCGGTGCAGTACACGGCGGCGAGCGCCGCGCTGCGCTGGTACGCCGTCGTGATGCCGCGCGACGCGATCTCCGCACTCGAGCGGTTCGACCTCGAGATGTCGTTACGCCAGACCGTGTTTGTGTGCTCCGGACAGTTGACGACGGCGGATGGCGTGCACGCGTTGGAGCCGCGTGTTCCGGAGGTCGAGCGGAACCGGATCGCGAGGGATTTTCCCCCTCCGCCGTAGACGGACGTTAGGCTTTGCCTTACCGGGCGCTGGCGCCGATCGGTGGACGTGGAGGGAGTGTTTCTGCGTCACGTGGACGTCGAAAGGTGTTCACGAAGCTCGAAATCACGAGCCGCGAGCACCTGGACCGCGTGTTGCCCAACGAGTGAGCCCTAAGGGCTCCGCAGCGAGGCTCGCACAACGACTAGGGCATCCCCGATGCGAATCGCACGCAATCCCGAGGACATTGTGCGCACCGTTAGTCGTCGGTGCGCCGGCTGACTTCGCCGGCCGCACCCGCCCGAACTGGAGGAGCAAATGCCCACCAAGGCGATC